>Ga0209320_10000035_pt1 | contig 61420 bp, 64 predicted proteins | sample Rifsed13ft4_FD_184008 | JGI IMG/M metagenome (GOLD analysis project Ga0209320, IMG submission 184008) | Soil microbial communities from Rifle, Colorado, USA - sediment 13ft 4 (version 2) | ecosystem: Environmental > Terrestrial > Deep subsurface > Rock core/Sediment | place: Rifle, Colorado... | reverse complement strand
CATGCGGCGCACCCCGCCGCTTTCTTGAGGCTTCCAGCCGGTGCCTTCGCAGATGGGGCAAGTGGCGGCCATGGAGAGGAGAGTGCCGAAGTCCCGATGCATCGGGACGGGCAAGAGAATACTCCACGCGGTCTATAATGACAACCGTGCCAAGGCCGTAGCCTTATTCTGTCTTCAAGGTTTATAATTTGTCGGGGCCTTTGGGGCTAGTGAAGGGTTTCGAATGGGATGCTCCACAGCGTCGAGTAAAGTCACGCGGCGCGAGATGCTTGCAGTTATCGGCAAGACGGCAGTCGCTTGCCCTGTCCTGGCTCTCGGTTTGTCACGACTCTCCTGTGGCGGTGGGACCAAGCCCGGAGTAAACCCTCCTGGAGATGGATACCCGGGGACAGATGAGCAACTCCTTGATGAGATCGAACGGGCAGGCTTTCTCTTCTTTTGGGAGCAGGCCGATCCCTCCACTGGCCAGATAAAGGATCGCTCCCGAGCGGATGGTAACGATACCAGGGATATTTCCAGCATCGCGGCAACGGGATTCGGGCTGACGGGGCTTTGCATTGCCGACAGCCGCGGCTATGCCCCCACCACTCAGCTTCGGGATCGAGTTCGCACGACTTTGGATTTCCTTGCCAACCAGATGCCGCATGTGAACGGGTTCTTCTACCACATGGTGGACATGAACACGGGCGCCCGCACGTGGCAATCCGAACTTTCTTCCATTGACAGTGCGATTCTCTTGTGCGGCGTGCTGACCTGCCGACAGCATTTCAACACAACAACAGAAATCGTGAACCTGGCCACGCAGATCTACCAGCGGTTCGATTTCAACTGGATGCTCAACGGCGGTCCAACATTGTCCATGGGCTGGACACCGGAAAGCGGATTTCTTCCTTACCGATGGGACACCTACTCCGAACTGATGATGCTGTACCTGCAAGCGATCGGCTCAACGACATTTCCCATTCCCGCTTCGAGTTGGGACGCCTGGGCGCGGCCCACGCTCTCCTACCAGGGGCTGACCTACATCTCACCGAATGCGCCGCTCTTTGTTCACCAGTATTCGCACGCATGGATTGATTTCCGCAACAGGCGCGACGCCTACGCCGACTATTTCCAGAATTCCGCCACAGCCACACAGGCCCACAAGCTCTTCTGCCTCTCCCTGCGCAGCCAGTTCGCCCACTATTCCGATGATCTCTGGGGCATCACCGCGTCGGATTCGGTGAACGGGTACGTGGTGTGGGGCGGGCCTCCGGCAATCGGGCCCATCGACGGAACGGTGGTACCCTGTGCCACGGCCGGTTCGTTACCCTTCGTGTTTGCGGAGACGATGCGTGTGCTACGCAATATCCGCCTGAACTACCCCAATGCGTGGCGGCGCTATGGCTTCGTGGACGCGTTCAATCCGGCGAGGAACTGGTACAACCCGGATGTGATTGGCATTAACCAAGGCATTACCATGCTGATGGCGGAGAATGCGCGCACCCGCTTTGTCTGGAACACTTTTATGAAGAATGCGGAAATCCAAGATGCGATGACCAAGGTGGGATTCCGACCGGCCTAGCCGCAACCCGCTGCGGTTTCGAGCTTTTCGTCAACGCGCACCCGCCTATCGAACTTCAATCAGGGCGAGCCCGTGAGGCGGCAGCGTGAGGGTGATCTTACCTCGCGTGAGGCGGCGCGTCTCCGGGCCAGGCAGCTCGGCCGCCTTGCGCAATTCCTGGATTTGCTTGCGCGTCAGGTATCTGGGACTCCCCATGGCCTCATAGGCGGGCAGCAAGGAACCGTGGTCCTTGTCGAGCCGGTGGACTACGACACGCCGGTTGCCGTCGAGGCCCTTCACGTTCAGCGTCACTTTCTTCGCCGTGCCGGACTCCTCGGGCAAAAACAGATTCCACACCGCAAGGACGAGCGTGCCGTCGGCACGGCGGGTGACCAGGGCTGAGTCGGAGTTCACCGGGATCCTTCGTTCGCCCAGCCGATGCAAGAGCTTAAAGGCATTAAATGACGGTTTCGGCAAACCTCCGACAGCCATCAAGCCGAACCCGCCATAGAAGGGCTGTTTCACCACACCTTGTTCCTCAAAGACATCGGAGAACGTCCAGTAAGCCAGCGTGTCAACAAGTCCGTCACATTGCCGGATTGTATCGGCAAGCCACGGGCCCATGAACACGGAGTCAGTCACTTGTGGTTCGTTTTTGTAGCTGGCGTTGTACTCGGTCCAGTGGATAGGCAGGTTCGGCCGCGCGGAAGCCTTCACCTGATCGTGCACCTTGCGCACGGCGCGGCAGACCATCTGGTTGCGCGAGATCATCTCGTTCGAGCCGAAAACGTCGTGTGAGGAATCGTTGGCATAGACGTGCGTGGAAACGAAATCGAGAGGAACGTTTTTTTCCACGCAATGGCGGATGAAACGGTCCACCCAGGCTGCCTGTGCGGTAGCGGGCCCGCCGACGCGCAGCCGGGGACTCACCCGCTTGATGGCGCGCGCCGCTCGGTCGTAAAGTTCGTAGTAAGTGGCCTCCTTCGGCTCGCCCGTCCAAAAATCAATGTTCGGCTCGTTCCATACCTCGAAGTACCACTCGGCTACCTCTTCGATGCCGTAGCGCTCTACTAGGTGTTTCGAGAACCGGTAGATGAGATCCTCCCAGCGGTTCCAATCCTTGGGCGGGCCGGTGTACTGCTTGTACCAGAAGGGGTGTGTGACATTGGTAGCCGCCAGTTTCCTGGGCATGAAGCCTAGTTCGACAAAGGGGCGGACACCGTTTTCGAGCAAGCCATCGTAAATCTGATCCACGTAGGAGAAGTTGTAAACCGGCTCTCCCGTTGCGTCCTCGTCGTAAACGCCCACCTCGTCGTGAAAGATGGCATGAAACCGCACGTACTCGATGCCGGTGATGCGCCTCACGGCACGCAAGTCACGCCGGTAACTTTCCCGCAAAGTGAGAATCGCCCGACCGGAGCCAAAGGTGCGCTCCCAGTAGTGCGGAAAGGGCCGTGTCTCGGCTCGGGCATCAACCTCGATGGTCTCCGAGAGCAACTGCGACTGTGCACCGGGCGGCAGAGATAGAACAGCAATGGCAAGCAAGAAATTCGTGAGGGCATGAATCGGAAGCAGGACGGAGCGCTTCACCCGAGTGGCCTCCTGGTCAAAACCGAATGTGAGCGAGAGCGGTGGGCGTTCTACGCCCACCGCTCTCGATTCTCAAGGATACCAGGGGCACGCTAGAAGCTGAACCGCATCTGGAATTCAACCACACGGCCGGCCAGCCCGCGCGCGGCCATGCCGAAGTTCGGCTCTTCGATATTGGTGCTGGCGGAGTTGAACCCAAAAGGCTGCAAATTGAGCTTGTTGAACATATTGAAAAAGTTGGCTCGGAAGTCGAATTTCGTTCCCTCTCTCAAGATCCATCCTTGCGGCAAAGGAGTGCTCTTCACAAAGCTGAAATCCAGTCCGAAAAATCTCGGACCGCGGAAGGCATTGCGGCCAATGCCGGGAGGGCCCTGGGTGCAGGCGTCGAAATACGGGTCACCAATACTCGGGGCCGGATCCGGCGGGCAGTTGGCGGAACGATTCTGAATGCCGGGGAAGTTGCCGTTATTTCGCGTAAACGTATTCGTGTCGTGACTGTCGCCCACGCCACCGAAATAGGCAGAAGGTCGCGCCGGGCGAATGGTATCCGCCCCGGTCACCGGAACCGAGCTGACGCGCCCGGTCACCGGCGTCCACGGGAATCCCGAGTGTGCGCTCAGAATCGCATTGATTTGCCACCCGCCAAGCAGCTTGCCGACCCAATCTGTTCGGTTGCGCAGAATCGGCAAGTCCCACAAAGCGATGAAGGTGAAGTGGTGCGTGGCGTCGAAATCGGAGGGTCCCCGTTCCGAATCGAGGAACGCGGGGTTGGTCTGGTTGGTTTGCGCCCCGGGCCCTTCGTTCGAAAGTGTGTCAATGCTCTTCGACCACCGGTACGCTCCTTCCACCTGGAAGCCTTGGGCGAATGGCCGCCGGACTCGCACGAGCATGGCGTTGAAGTTGGCGTTCACGTCGGGTGTGGGAAAGTAGGTCGCGTAGAAGCCTGGGTTCACGGGATACAGAAAGTTTTGATTGACGATGCGGATCAGCTTGTGACTGCTGCTGGCCTGATACCCGAGCGACCCGAGCAAGCGCCATGGCAGCTCGTATTCCGTCTCCAGCGACCAGAGGTAAACATACGCGTTTGGATTCCGCGACGGGGAGCCGTAAATCTCCACCGAGCGGCCAAGAACTCCGCCAGTGTTCGGATCGATTCCTACTCCCAGCGCCGGATTCACCGGGTAGCTTGTGGGCGACGTGCTGCTGCCCAGAACGTAGGTGATTACCCCTCCGGCAAACGGGCTGCCCCAGGATTCCCCGCCGACGCCGGTAGTACCGCAACAGATGTTGTATCGAGCGAACTCCGGCGGGTTTCCGCGACTGTTGCTGAAGCCGACTTGCGGGATGCGGTTAAAGGCGACTCCGAAGCCTCCGCGGATCACCATCTTGTTCTCGAAGAAGGTGGGGCTCCAGGCGAAGCCGAGCCGCGGCGCGAAATTGTTGCGGTCCGGCTCGAAGAGTTCGTCCACCGACTGCACTCTTCCCGCGGCGAGGTTGGGAGGCGTAAAGATGAGATTGGTGATGCGGTTGCCCTTTTCGCGCAAGGGCGAGAAATACTCGTAGCGCAACCCGACATTGAACGTCAGATTGGGACGAAACTTCCAGTCGTCCTGCACGAAGAATCCAACGTAGCGAGTGCGGAAGTAGCGCTGGGCGTTGGCTGGCCCGCCGGTGCGCGGATCAGCGTTGATCTGTTCAAAGATCGGCGTATCGTTCGCCAGATTCCACAGCCGATGGAGGGAATACAGCGGACGGGCTCCTCCGCCCAGATTGTTGTTGTCCTGTTCCCAGCGCAGCTCGATTCCGCCCTTCAAGCCGTGGGAGCCGAACACTTTGCTGAGCACGTCTCGGAACTCGAAGATGTTCTGGGCAAAGACGCCGGGCGTAGTTTCCGACCAGTTTGGCCCAAAGCGGATGCGGTCAAAGGGCAATCCTTCGACTTCGACCCGCGGGATGCCGAAGTTGGTCCCGCCGCTATCCGCCACTTGGTCAGCGGCAAAGCGCGTGAAATTGAAGCGCGTTTCATTCAGCATGGTGGACGTCAAGGTGCGAATCCAGGTGGCGGTCATCGAGGTATTGAACGGTTTGAACGTGAGGTCGTTCATCGGCCGGCTTCGGCCCGACTCATCGGCGCCGCCGAGGTTGTTCTGCTTGGTCACGTAGAGGCTGTAGGCGAACTGGTTTCTGCCGAGATGGTAGTCAATGCGCGTGTTGTACTGGTGGCCCCGAATGCGCGAAGGAAGCAGGAGTTGCACGCGCTGGATGTCCGCCACTCCGTCGAATCCACCACCGAGTGCATTGCCCAGCGGGTTGTACTGGCCGAGCCCGAGCGTGAGCGAGCCAATGTCCATTCCCTGGCCCGCGATTTGGCACTCGGCTGGGGAGAAGTTCGCGCAAGTTGGAGCGAGCGTGGCGTCAACCCGCGGCGCAATTCCCGGCTGGCCGAAGATCCGCGCCGTAATCCCGCCGCTCCGCTGGTTGATTACAAGATCGCGGAACTGTTGCGTCTCGATGAACACCGGGCTGGAGACATCGCTGTTGTTGACTCTGAGGCCCTCGTAGGAAAAGAAAAAGAAGAGCTTTTCCTTCAACACCGGGCCTCCAACGCTTCCGCCGAACTGCCGAATCTTATTGCCCACTCGAACAGGTAGCGCGCCTCCGGGCCCACCATACTTGTTGAACGAATTCAGTCCGGGATCGCCGTGTTTGTAGATGGCGCTGCCGTGGAAATCGTTGGTGCCATTCTGCGATACAACCTTCACATGAGCGCCCGTATTTCGCCCGTCTTCGGCGGAATATGAACTCGACAGCACCTGTACTTCTTTCACCGATTCCTGGTTTGGCGTGACCAACGCGGCACCGCCCCAGGTCAGACTGTTCACGCTGACGCCATCGATGGTGTAGTTGTTTGCGGAAACGCGCTGCCCGTTGGCGCTGACCTGTACCTGGTTTTCGACTTGGAAAATGGATGTGTTGGAGCCCCCCGGACCGGCGTTGTTCGGCAAGGGGACCGCTTGGCCGGCTCCGCTCCTCGCGCTGTCGCCGAAAACCCCCGGAGCTGTTCGCAGGAGCTCGTACGGATCGCGCCCCACCTGCGGTAGCCGAAGCAGATCGTCACGCCGAATCGCGCCGTTGACGCTGGCGCTTTCCGTCTGCATCCCTGGCGCCGTCTCGGCGGTGACGGTCACAGTTTGTTCGATGGGACCCAGCTCGAGCTTCACATCATATCCGCGGGTCTGCTCGGCCCCCACCACCACATCTTTGCCTTCGTGTTTTTTGAAGCCCTGCGCTTCAACTTGAACGGTGTATCTGCCGGGTAGCAAGCCCGCAATCCGGTAGAACCCCGTCTCGCTCGTGACACTCTCGTAGGTGCGGGCGGTCTCCTGATTGGTCGCCGTCACGCTGGCCTTGGGAACCACGGCGCCAGTCGTATCCAGGACGGTCCCCTGGATGGCGGCATTGAACTGCGCATGCGCGGGCGCGGCGAGTATCAAAAGAGCTGACACTGCAAAGGCGAAACAGAAAGGACGAATTCGCTGGGTCATGGTCAACCTCCGAACGCTTCGGCGCTGAAAACTGGCGAGAATCGAGCTCTCACCCCTCAGACTGAAATCTCTGCTGACGCACTACCTGAATTTGGCTAAGTGGCATTCTCCGGCTGTGCCGGCAATGAGCTTGCCGCGGAATGAGCAGGGAACAAGCGAAGTCGAGGCAACCCTCCTGCATGGCAGCGACACACGCGATCATCAGGTTAGTCCCAGCCCTCCCGACCGTTCGGCCGGTGGCTGCGATTTTGATTGCCGCGGAGCCTCCGAGAGTTTTTGAATCTGACCGCCGTTGGCTCCACTAAATCGATTTAATTGCACTCCTGCCCTTCTAGCACCAACCTATTTCTCCTGTCAAGCAGTTTTTTATTTACTTGGCCGAGGGGCTTGATATGAAAGGTTCCTTGTGCGAGACTGCGCTCGTGCTGCGAAAGAAGGCGACGAACGCTCCTGCCTCCCGGCGGGTCGAACCGCCGAACCAGCCTGTCAGCCTGAAGGCGCTGGCTGATTACCTTGGGCTTTCTCCTGCCACGGTCTCCTTGGTGATCAACAGATCGCCCGTGGCGGATTCGATTCCGCAGACCACAAAGGACCGGATCTTCCGCGCCGGCAGGAAACTCAATTACCGCCCGAACTTTTTGGCTCGCTCCCTCAGGAAGCAACGCAGTTTTACGATTGGAGTGGTGGTGCCGGAAGTGAGCGAGGGATATGCCGCACTGGTGATGAGCGGGATTGAGGACCACCTTTTGCAAGAGGGGTATTTTTACCTCGTCGTCAGCCACCGTCACAAGTCCGACTTGATCGACGAGTATCCGAAGCTCCTCCTTGGGCGGTCGGTCGAGGGGCTCATTGCCGTGGACACGCCGTGCCAGCGGAGTCTCGCGATACCCGTCGTGGCGGTCTCCGGGCACCACGACGTTAAGGGCGTAACCAACATCGTGCTGAATCATCAGCGCGCAGCAGCCTTAGCGCTGGAGCACTTATTTCAACTGGGCCACCGACGGATCGCCTTCATCAAAGGGCAGGCGTTCAGCTCTGACACGGAAGTGCGGTGGAATGCCATTTGTGAGGCCGCCCGCCGGCTTGGGTTGTCAGTCAACCCAAGGCTCACAGCCCAGCTTGAGGGCGACCTTCCTTCGCCCGAGTTGGGCTACGGAGTGACAAAAAAGCTGGCGGCGCGCGAGCCCTTTACGGCGCTGTTTGCCTTCAACGACATTTCGGCCATCGGGGCAATCCGCGCCTTGCGGGAAGTCGGCTGGCGGGTCCCCGAAGACGTTTCTGTCGTGGGTTTTGATGATATCCAGAGCGCTGCTTTCCAGAACCCAGGTCTCACGACGGTTCGGCAGCCCCTCCGGAAGATGGGCGAGATTGCCGCCGCAACCGTGCTCCGGCGCATTGCCAGCTCCACCAATGCCCGCTATCCGAAGCGAATTACTGTCGAACCGGAGCTGGTCGTTCGTGAATCCACCTGTCAGGCCCCCGTACCGGCTGAGATCGACCGAAGAACTGGACAGGGCGGGTCGCACAACTGAGGGCGAAGAAGTTCACCTCATCTGCCTCACTTTGGTGCGCACCATCCGGGTTGAATGAATGGAGCGAGTTGGCCCCAGCCCGCAGGCTGACGTTTCTTCCCACCGCGCAACAGCCCTTCTGCATGTCGGCTTTGTCCTAACGGGGATGGTGACAACGCTGCTGGGGCCCATCCTTCCGGCGCTCTCAGCCAGATGGTCTCTTCCAGATTCGCAGGCTGGTTACCTATTCACGTCGCAGTTTGTCGGCTCGATGACGGGTGTGGCTCTGTTGAGCGCGTTCCTGCCGCGCTGGGGTTTCCGGTCTTCCTTGATTCTCGGCTTTGGAATGATGGCGGGAGGGGTTGGCGCGCTCGGTTTGGGCAGTTGGCCAATCGGGCTCATCTCGGTCTTCTGTTATGGTATCGGCCTCGGTGTAACCATTCCTGCCACCAACCTATTGGTCTCGGAAGCCAGCCCCCACCGGCGTGCCGCGGCGCTCAATATATTGAACCTGGCTTGGGGCATGGGAGCCGTTGCATTCCCCCCTGTTACGGCGCTGTTCCAGCGGACAAGCGGCGTTCACGTCTTGTTGTTTGCCCTCGGTGCGGCGCTGGGCCTCATGGCGATTTGCCTCGCCCCGGTTTCCTTCTTCAATGTTGGGAACAGGCCTTCACAAGCCAGTCCTCCCTTCCAACCGCAAGTCAGCGTTTGGAGAAGTCGTTTCCTTCCCATTCTAGGCCTGCTGTTTTTTCTTTATGTTGGCACCGAGAGTGCCTTGGGTGGTTGGGTGGCTTTCTACGCCAAAAGCCTGAGTCCAACTCCGGGAACGGTTTGGCTGATAACTCCGTCCTTTTTCTGGGGGGCGCTGCTTCTCGGGAGGGCCCTTGCCCCGGCTGTCTTGAGACATGTTGCTGAAGCGAAGCTCGTCGTGATGGGACTTGTTATGGCGGCCCTCGGGGTCACGCTTCTTTTGGCCGCAGGGTCGCTGGCTGGTGTCCTCTCAGGTGTTAGCATTGCCGGCTTGGGCCTTGCCTCCGTGTTTCCCATCACAGTGGCTCTGTTGTCCCACAGCTTTGGCGAGTTGGCGTCACGAGTAGCCGGAGCAATGTTTGCACTGGGTGCCATGGGCGGCGCAACACTCCCGTGGCTGGTCGGATTCCTGTCAACGCACTTCGGTAGCCTCAATGCAGGGTTAGTCGTTCCACTGCTTGGCAGCCTCGTTATGGTCGCTTTGCACCTTTCTCATTCGCGATCAAGGACCGGCGGTGCTTTGCAGTTCGGGTAAACGAGACCTTGGAGATAGCCCTCACATCCAGCATTTGGTGACCACGCTTGAGCGCAGAGGATTGGGCGAGCGAGAGAATGGGAATTCACCGGCCCGGGTGCGTACGAACTTGGTCAGCAACGGCGCGTCTCTTGCCCTCTCGAAGATTTGGAGACGTCGCGCGGCGCTACCTCTCAGCGCTTTTCTTTTTTCCCTTTTCGCTTTTCGCCTCGCCCTGGCGGGACTCGGCCTCTTCGATGCGGATCACTTTCGGCGGCCCGACGCGGACCAGGGCATTCCGAAAACGCTCTTCGGCGGCGCGGCCGTGCATCTGGGTGAGCTCTCTCTTGATGAACTCAACAAACTGCTCCATCTCGCGCTGCATCTCCGCCATGTGTTCGCGCATGTTCAGGACGATCTCGATGCCGGCCAAATTGACGCCGAGGTCGCGCGAGAGGTTGAGGATCACTTCCAGCCGCTCGAGGTCCCGGTCGCTGTAGAGACGCGTATTGCCCTGGCTGCGCGAGGGCTTCAGCAACCCTTCCCGCTCATAAAGCCGCAAAGTTTGCGGATGGATCTTGTACAGCTCCGCCACGGCGGAGATCATGTAGCCCGCTTTGGCTCTTTTCTTGGCCATACTCCAGCGCTGAATGCCGAAAGTGCTCTCCGCCAGGTGACCGATCGTCCGTCGTCAACGAACGAAGAACGATCACGTGGCCGTTCGCGAAAACAAGTCCTTCCTTGGATCGTCCGGGTTCAGACGGTTCAGTTCGCGCAAGAGTTCCTTCGATCTCTCATCGGCAATGCGCGGCACCACGATTTGCATTTCAACATAGTGGTCCCCCCGCCGCCCGGTGCGCGCTGAGGGAGGGCCTTTTTCGCGCAAGCGCAGTTTCTGCCCGCTCTGCGTCCCGGGCGGGATGCGCAGCAGCGCCCGGCCGTCAATCGTGGGCACCTCGATCTTGGTGCCGAGCGCCGCCTCCGCGACCGTCACCGGAACTTTGGTGTGGATGTCATCGCCGCGGCGCTCGAAATAAGGGTGCGCGCCCACGTTCGTGATAATGAAGAGATCGCCGGGCGGCGCTCCCTGGGTACCCGCGTTGCCCTTTTGGGGCACGCGCACGCGCGAGCCGGTCTGGACCCCGGCCATGATCCGCACCTCGAGCGTTTCTGTCCGTCGGAGACGGCCTTCGCCGCCGCAGGTGCGGCAGGCAATCGGCAACCGCCCGCTCCCGCCGCAGCGCGAGCAGGTCACGTTGAAGCGCATCCGGCCGCTCATTTGCGTCACCTGGCCCGAGCCACCGCAGGCGCTGCAAACTTGTGGGGCGGCCCCGGCGGTGCCCCGCCCTTGACAGGCATTGCAGCTATCAAGCCGCACAATCGTCAACTTCCGCACGCAACCGCGAATGGCATCCCAGAAGCCGATGTCCACCTGGTATTCGAGGTCGCTTCCCGGCTCGCGCTCCATCCCCGCAACCGGCCCGCGGCCACGGAAGAATTGCGAGAAGATATCGCGGAAGCTCGAGCCGCCCATGGTCGAGAAATCGAATCCGCCAAAACCAAAATGGGTGAAATCCTCGCCCGGCGCCCCGGCGCCCGAACCCGCCTGGATGTTGTCCGAGTAGAAACCGAACTGGTCGTACACCTGGCGCTTCTTGGGGTCGGAGAGAACGTCGTAGGCTTCCTGAATATTCTTGAAGCGTTCCTCGGCCGACTTGTCCCCCGGATTCACGTCGGGATGAAATTTCCGGGCAAGCCGCTTGTAGGCTTTGCGAATGTCGTCCTGGGAAGCGCGGCGGTTCACGCCCAGGGTTTCGTAGAAATCGTGTTTGGTTGCCGTGGGCATGGGGTTCAGGCCCTAACAGGGTGGTGAGAAACCTCCCCGCTCTGTCATTCCGAGGGTCGGCGGTCCTGGCCGACCCGAGGAATCTGCTTCCTGTTCAGTGCGGGCCATTCGGCACGCCCGGATGATATCGAGATAGTGAAAGCGAGCAAAACCTTCGGCAAGATTGGCTGTAACCGAGCGCGCCGCGCGAATCATTTGGTCGCCCAAACGTTGTTGCTCCTCACCTGGCAGCCGCTGGCAAAAAGTCTCGATGTCCCTCCGCAGCTCGCGGCACCACTTCCATACTTCCAAGTTCCTGAAATCGCTGGCCCCGCGAAACTCTTGACCCACAAACCTCTTCCCCGCATCTACTGTGGCAGAGCCAATTCCTCTTTGCACTCCCAACGCTTGCCGTCACTCCCCATCGCGCCAACACGCAGTTTCATCCCAGGCCCAGTTGAGGACAATATTCCTCATCTTTGTGAGCCACTCCATTGCCGGTAAACCAATAAACCGATCAACCAATAAACCGGTCAACTGCTAGTTCGGCTTTTTCCCCTCATCCACATCTACGAACTCAGCGTCAATGACTTCGCCTTCTTTGCCTTTTCCCTTCGGGGGTTCTTGAGGGCCCGCCTGAGGGCCGGTTTGCCCGGCGCCCGCGCTGGCGCCAGCCTTCTGGTAGAGCACCTCGGCGATCTTGTGGGTGGCCCGGGTCAGGCCCTCCAGGGCGCGGTTGATGCGGTCGAGTCCGCCCTCGGCGCTGGCGCGGCGGCACTCTTCGAGAGCGGCTTCGACGGCCTTGGCATCCCCTTCCGGGATGCGGTCGCGGTTTTCCTTGAGCAATTTCTCGGTTTGATAGACGAGGGCATCGGCGCGGTTCTTGGCTTCAATCTCCTCGAGCCGCTTGCGGTCCTCTTCGGCGTGAGCATCGGCATCCTTGCGCATCCGCTCGATTTCCTCTTTGGCAAGCCCGCTCTGGGCCGTGATGGTGATTTTCTGCTCGCGGTTGGTGCCTAGATCCTTGGCTGTCACATGCAGAATCCCGTTGGCGTCAATATCGAAGGTGACTTCGATTTGGGGCATCCCCCGCGGCGCCAGCGGAATGCCAACCAATTGGAATTTGCCGAGCGTGCGGTTGTCGTGCGCCAGCGGCCGCTCACCCTGAAGCACGTGGATTTCCACCGAAGTCTGATTGTCCGATGCCGTCGAGAAGATATCGGTCTTGCGGGTCGGGATGGTGGTGTTCCGCTGGATGAGCGCGGTGGCCACGCCGCCGAGCGTCTCAATGCCCAGCGTCAGGGGTGTCACGTCCAGCAAAAGCACGTCCTTGATCTCGCGCGAGAGGACGCCGGCCTGGATCGCCGCCCCCACCGCCACGACTTCATCCGGGTGTACGCTCTTGTTTGGCTCCTTGCCGAAGAGCTGCTTCACCACCTCCACCACCCGCGGGATGCGAGTGGACCCGCCCACCAGAACCACTTCATCAATCTTATCCGGGTTGAGCCCAGCGTCGGTGAGCGCCTGCTTGCAGGGGCCAACGGTGCGCTGAATGATCTCCTCCATCAACTGCTCGAGCTTCGCCCGGCTGAGTTTCAGCAACAGGTGCTTGGGCCCGGAAGCGTCGGCGGTGATGAACGGGAGGTTGATCTCGGTCTCCATCACCGTCGAGAGTTCGCACTTTGCCTTCTCCGCCGCTTCCCTCAGGCGCTGCAGCGCCATTTTGTCTTTCGAAAGGTCAATCCCCTGGTCTTTCTTGAATTCAGAAACGATCCAGTCCATTACCTGGACGTCAATGTCGTCGCCACCCAGGTGCGTGTCGCCGGTCGTCGCTTTCACCTGGATCAGCTCTTCGCCCACCTCGAGGATGGAGATGTCAAAGGTTCCGCCGCCAAAGTCATAAACAGCGATTGTCTCGTCTTTCTTCTTGTCCAGCCCATAAGCCAGCGCAGCGGCCGTCGGCTCGTTGATGATGCGGACGACCTCAAGCCCGGCAATTTCCCCGGCTGCTTTCGTCGCCTGCCGCTGGCTGTCGTTGAAATAGGCAGGAACGGTGATCACCGCCTTGGTGACCTTCTCGCCCAGATAATCTTCGGCCGCTTGCTTGAGCTTTTGCAGGACCATCGAGGAAATTTCAGGCGGAGAGTAGTCCTTGCCCATGATCTCGACCCGTGCGTCCCCATTTGGGCCGCCTACGATTTTAAAGGGAAGCCGCTTTCTCTCTTCTCCAACCTCTTCGAGGCGTCGCCCCATGAAGCGCTTGATGGAATAGACTGTGTTCTCCGGGTTGGTGATAGCCTGGCGCCTGGCTAACTGGCCCACCAACCGCTCGCCACTCTTGGTAAAGCCCACCACCGAGGGCGTCAGACGGCTTCCTTCCTGGTTGGGGACCACCACCGGCTCACCTGAAATGACGCAGGCAACGACCGAGAAGGTCGTCCCAAGGTCGATGCCGATAATCTTGCTCATGGAAAAGCCTCCTGAAAGCTACAACTAGCCCAAAATCTAAAGGATACGTAACATTCTTCCGGGCCACATCTTAGCAAGTAATGATTATATGAATTGAGTCCTCTCCTGTCAAGGATAATTCTATGGCTCCTCCGCAGGTTCCCAAGTTGTTCCTTTTTTGTTACTTGCGGGACAAGGCTCCTGAGAGTACCCTGGCTGGACGGCACTAACACGTGGTATGAAACTCGATAGAGCATCGGAGGCGGGGCCAGCGTACGGACGGCTATCGCCCAAAGAATTGCAGCGTCGCGCAAGCCAAGGGCTCGAACTCCTCCGGGCCTGCACCGTCTGCCCGCGCGACTGTCAGGTAAACCGGCTCGACAACGCATTTGCCGTGTGCAAGACGGGACGTTACGCCCAGGTGGCCAGCTATGGCCCGCACTTTGGCGAGGAGGATTGTCTGCGCGGGCGGCGCGGCTCCGGCACGATCTTCTTTTCCTACTGCAATCTCCGCTGCGTGTTTTGCCAGAACTTTGACATCAGTTGGAAGGGGAACGGCACCGGCGCGCCGCCCGAGCGGCTGGCGGAGATGATGCTCGAACTGCAGGACCAAGGCTGCCACAACATCAACTTGGTGACGCCGGAGCACGTCGTGCCCCAGATTTTGGAGGCGTTGGTGATGGCAGTTGCCCGGGGACTGCGCTTGCCTCTGGTGTACAACACCAGCGCTTACGATTCCATGGATAGTCTGTGGTTACTCGACGGCGTGGTGGACATCTACATGCCCGATTTCAAATTCTGGGATACGGAAATGGCGCGCAAGTATTCCCGTGCTCCCGACTATCCCGAGGTGGCTCGCCGGACGATCAAGGAGATGCACCGGCAGGTAGGTGAACTGGTGCTGGACGAAGAAGGGGTGGCGACCCGCGGGGTTCTTTTACGCCACCTGGTCATGCCGGGAAACGTGGCCGGCACGCGCGAGGTGTGCCGCTGGATCGCTCGAGAACTGAGTCTGGATACGTACGTCAACATTATGGCGCAGTATTACCCGGCGGGAAAAGTCAGCGGCACCGAATATGCCGAAATCGCTCGCCGCGTGACACCCGAGGAATATGGGCTAGCCCTCCGCGAGGCGATCGAAGCGGGCCTGCGCCGGCTCGACGCGCGCCGGCCAAGCTACGCTGTGCTTTAGAAGCCTGCCTCTTCCGCCTGCGTGATATGATGCCAGCTTGGTGAAAAGCCTCGACGAATATCTTGAGCTGGCGGCGAAGGCTCACGGCCACACTTGCGCCGGCCAGGTGCTTGGCGTGCGGCTGGCGATGATGGGCCTGCGCGAGATCGGGATCGAAGACCCGATCAAGGAGCGCAAGCGGCTCATCACCTTTGTCGAAATTGATCGCTGCGCGACGGATGCCGTGTCGCTCGTCACCGGCTGCCGGCTGGGAAAGCGCGCGCTCAAGTACGTGGACTACGGCAAGGTCGCCGCCACCTTTGTGGACCTCCAAACGGGCCGAGCCATCCGCATTGTCGCCAAGGAGGGCTCAAAGCAGCGGGCCCGGGAGATGTTTCCCTCGCTCGACAAGGAGCGCGGCCAGCGGCAAGCCTATCGCCTGATCCCTGAAGAAGAACTTTTTGAGAAGCAGTGGGTGCAGGTCAAGCTCGACGAGAAGGACTTGCCCGGCTACCGCGGGCCGCGAGTGGCGTGCTCGAAATGTGGCGAGGGGATCAACTTTGGCCGCCAGCGGGTCGTGGACGGCAAGGCCCTGTGTCGCGCCTGTGCCGGAGAATCGTATTACGAGCTACTGAGGTAGCTCATGAGCGGCCGGGCATCTGCCGCTGCGAACGGCTGACCCCCTACCGCGGTCGCAACAACTGAAAGAAGCTCTGCGCCTCCACCAGTCGCGTACCGAAAAAGTTCTGCCAGACGCCGAGGAGCAGGAAGGGCAGGACGCAGGCAAGCGCCCAAAGTTTGGCGCCTCCGGAGACCTTCTCCTCCGGTTCCCAGCGGAAGAGCCGCCAGGAAATTCCAAATCCAACCGCGAACGCAACCAGCAAGGCCGCGACCTCCGGGAGAAGATGTCGCGTGCTGACGCCGCGCAGCATTACCCCTTGTAACGCAGTGACCAGGTAGGTGGCCGGGAGGAACAGCGCGAAGCGCTGCACCCAAGGGGGCAGCATGGGCAGCGGGATCGTCGCGCCAGAAAGAAAGAGCAGCGCAAACCAGAATAGATTGTTGATGACCTGAGTCTCCTGCATCGTGTTGGCCACCGATGCGATGATGAGCCCGAGCGCGGAAAAGGCGATCAGCCCAAGCGTGCTCCAGAAGGCAATCGCCAGAGGATTCGCCGGCCAGGGCATTTTGAAGAGCCAGTGGGCGCCGGCGAACTCGATGAGGATGACGGGAATCTGGAAGAGATAATTCGCCAGGATGCTGGAGCCGAGCATGTGGCCGGCGCCGATGGGGGCGAGGCGAAACCGGCGGAGGATGCCGCGCTCCCGGCTCATCACCAGTTGAATTCCCAGGCCCCAGAAGCCGCTGCCCATGACGGTCAGCGTCACCACCGGGCCCATCAAGTAGGAGGTCGCCTGGGGGTCGCTCCCGGCAAGCAAGCCGCCATAGACCAAGAGAAACACCAGCGGGAAAATGAAGGTGAAAAAGAGGGCGGCGCGATTGCGGGCCACCAGCCGCAAACGCAACGCGGTAAGTCGCCAGAGCTTCATCAGTCGCGCAACCGCCGCCCGGTTATCTCGATGAAAACGTCCTCCAGGCTGGGCCGGGCGATGTGGAGGTCCAATAGCTCGTTCTCGACAGCTTCCAGGAACTTCACCAGCGCCACCAGCGACCGGGCTGGCTGGCTGGAATAAAGCAGGTAGCCGCCGTCGGCGGCGTGGACGTCCGCCACCGCTTCCAGATCCATGAGCTTATAGACATCGGCCGGGCGAGCGAGCCTGATTTCCAGCCGGCAATGGCTTCCGGAGCGTCCGGTGAGCGCCCGCGGGGTGTCGAGGGCGATCAGTTTGCCAAAATCCATGATGGCCACGCGGTCGCAGAGCATTTCGGCTTCCTCGATGTAGTGCGTGGTGAGGAGGACGGTTCGGCCTTCGCGCTTCATCTCACGGATCACGTCGTAAATTTCACGGCGCACCTGGGCGTCGAGCCCGGCTGTCGGCTCGTCCAGCAAAACCAATTCCGGATCGTTCACCAGCGCCAGCAAGAGCGCCAGCCGCTGTTTCTGGCCGCCGGAGAGGCTGTCATAAAAGGCATCAGATTTTTCTTCGAGGCCAAAGCGGCGCAGGAGTTCCATCGACGAGCGGCGCTTGCGGTAAAGGCTGCCGAAGAGTTCGACAGCTTCCCCGGCGGTCATCTTGTCGGACAGGACGGTGGACTGGAGTTGCGCCCCGATGCGCTGTTTCACCTCATGGGAATCGCGCCGGGGATCCAGGCCGCAAACGCGAACCTCGCCGGCGTCGGCCTGGCGGAGGCCTTCGAGGATTTCGATGGTTGTCGTCTTGCCGGCACCGTTTGGGCCGAGCAGTCCGAAGACCTCGCCGCGATGGATTTCGAAATCAATTCCCCGGACCGCTTCCACCTTGCCATAGCGCTTGACGAGTCTCGATACGCTGACGATCGCTTCAACGGTCACGAATCCCCCGCAATGCAAGGCGGAGCCGAGCAAATTCCCCATTCTATGTGGCACGAAGCAGGGAATCAATCGGCAGTTGCCCGTGGCGCTTTCCCATGAAGCGAGGTGGACGTTTGACACCCTTCGTTCCCCCCACCTAGAATTCTTCCGACATGAGCATCTTTCCGCCGCTGCCGCCGATTACGGTTCGCGGCAAGGAATATTTCGGGAAAATCATTTTCGTCTTTCTTCTCTTCTTTTCTATTGTGATCGGCGTCCTAACGGGGCTGCTGTTTGTGTACAAGAGCGATCTGCCGGAGGTCCATGCGCTTGAAACCTATCGCCCCGGCGTCATCACGGAGCTGTACTCGGACGAAGGGCAAGTGATCGGCAGCTTCGCGCTCCAGCGGCGCGTCATTGTCACCTACCAGCAGGTTCCGGCCGTTCTGCGCAATGCCATCCTGGCGACCGAGGACAAGAATTTCTTTAGCCACTGGGGCATTGACGTGCCGCGGCTGATTCGCGCGGCGACGAAGGACCTGATCAAGCTCCGCCGGGCCGAGGGCGCCAGCACCATCACCATGCAGCTCACCCGCGTTTTGTTCTTGACACCCGAGAAGAGCTTCAAGCGCAAGATGCAGGAGATGCTGCTGGCGGTGCAGATCGAGCGAGCCTTTTCCAAGCAGCAGATTTTCACCCTGTATGCCAACCAGATTTATCTCGGCCACGGCAACTATGGCTTTGCCGCGGCAGTGGAATTCTACTTTGGAAAAAAGTTGAACGAGCTCACCCTGCCTGAGGCGGCGACGCTGGTGGCGCGCATCCGGGGGCCGGGCTATTCGCCCCTGCTCTATCCCCAAAGAGCGCTCGAGCGTCGGAATCTGGTGCTGGAGCGGATGCGCGTGGAAGGATTCTTGACCAAGGCGGAAGCGCAAGCGGCCAAGCAGGCGCCCCTGGACCTCCATGTGCAATATCCTCGCAACGACCTGGCTCCCTATTTTGTGGAAGAGATTCGCCGCTATCTCGAACGAACCTACGGGACGGAGGCAGTCCACGAAAAGGGCTTGCGGGTTTACACCACGCTCAACCTTGCCCTGCAGCAGGCGGCCAACCAGGCCGTCTTCAACGGCCTGCGCGCCTACGACAAACGACACGGCTGGCAGGGCGCGCCTCGGAACATCCTCAAGGAGAAGCTCGGCACGCTCGAAAGCTACGCCGACGAGGATTGGCGACGACCAGTTGAAAAGGGCAAGTGGGTTAACGGCTTGGTCGTGAGCGTCACCTCGTCAGCGGCGACGGTCAAGCTCGGACCTTACACCGCCACCGTCAGTGCGCCCGACTTTGCCTGGACGGGCAAGAAATCGCCGCGCGAGATATTTGAGGTGGGCGACCTGGATCTCTTTCGGGTTGTGGAGCTGAGCGGCAAGACGGCTCGCGTGCAACTGGAACAGAAACCGGCGGTGCAGGGCGCGCTGGTTGCCATTGAGAATCAAACGGGTGAAATCAAGGCCATGGTTGGCGGTTATAGTTTTGAAGAGAGCAAGTTCAATCGTGCCACGCAGGCTCTGCGCCAGGCGGGCTCTTCCTTCAAGCCCTATGTTTACGTCACCGCCTTCGAGCAGGGGCTGACGCCCTTTGAGACGGTGGTGGACGCGCCCATCAGCTATCCCACCCCGCAGGGCATTTGGGCGCCGCGCAACTACGACCACAAGTTTGAAGGCACCATTACCTATCGCCGGGCGCTGGCTGAATCCCGCAACATCCCAGCCATCAAAGTAGCCGAGCGGGTGGGCATGAAAAACGTGGTCGAGGTGGCGCATCGTTTTGGGATCACCTCGCGGTTAGAACCCTTTCTAGCGGTGGCCATCGGCGCCGCTGATCTGACCCTGCTCGAGCACACCTCGGCCTACGCTGCCTTTCCCAACGATGGCGTCCGGGTGGATCCCTTCTACATCCGCAAGGTGACAAGCTACGATGGCACCAGCCTGGAGGAGCATAAACCGACCGTGCACGACGTGGTCGCCCCGGCCGTCGCAAGAACGATGGTGGCCGCGCTCAGTGACGTCATTAACTTTGGCACCGGCGTGCGCGCCAAGAGCCTCGGCCGGCCGCTGGCAGGCAAGACGGGCACAACGAATGAGTGGAGCGACGCCTGGTTTATTGGCTTCAGCCCGTCGCTGACCTGCGGCGTCTGGGTAGGGTTTGATGACAAGCGGCTTTCCCTCGGCAAAGGCGAAACGGGCGCCCGGGCGGCGTTGCCCATCTGGGCCGACTTCATGCAAGCGGAGCTTGCCGGTCGGCCGGTAGAAGCTTTCCCGAACGTCGTTGCGCTAGGCGACTGGCCCCAGGCCAAATCGGTGAGGGTCGATACGCCGGACGAAGCTCCCGCCACGCACGAGGAAGAGGAAGAGAAGCCCCCGCCCCCGCCGCCTGCGCCAGCTCTTCCTGCTTCTGCCCCTAGCGGTCGCAACGGAGCATAGCCCCGGGGTATCCTTCCAACTATCTCCACCGCGAAACTTATCTTGCCTCCTCTTGTCGGAATGACTGCCGGGCAGAGTAGCGCACCGCCTTCTTGGCTGCTCTAGCTCGCCCACCCTTGGGCTACGCGAGCTTGCCCAGAGTGGGAATGGCATCGGCGCTCACTTTTTCTGCTTGCGGAAATGATCCCAGCCAAGCGGAAGGAGCGGCTCAAGTCGGCCGTCCTTCTGGACAAGGTAGATGCCGGGGTCGCGCGTCACGCGACCAATGCGAGTCAGCGGCACACCAGCAAGCCTCCTGGGTACGCGGCGCCTCCGGTGGGAGGGAACCGTGAACAGCAACTCGTAGTCCTCTCCGCCATGCAAAGCGAATTGGATCGGGTCGAGATGGCGAGTGGCGCGCTCATGAGGCAGCTTAGGTGCCGGAAGCTCGGAGCTTTCCACCAAGGCGCCGACCCGACTGGCGCGGCAGAGATGGTGCAAATCTGTGGACAGACCATCGCTCAAGTCAATCATGGCGGACGGCAACCTCAAACGTGCCAGTTCCAGCGCCAGCCGACAACGGGCTTCCGGGTAGAGATGCTGGCGAAGGTCTTGTCGCAGCCGTCTGTCTTGTGGTTTTGCCCCCCGCCGGATCAGCTCCAGCCCCAGGGCCGCCCGCCCAAGCTTCCCCGAAACGAAGATGTCATCCCCGGCCCGAGCACGGCTGCGGAGGACGGCCTGACCTCGCCTGACTTGGCCAACCACGGTTACGTCAGCCGCGAAGGCATGCCCGCCAATACTGGTGTCTCCGCCTGCGACCCGGAGACCGATCCGGCGACAGGCCACCCGAACCCCACTTAAAAACTCCTCGAGCCAACGTTCGGGTGTGTTTCGCCGAAGCGATAGAGAGAGAAATACCGCCAGCGGCCTGGCGGCCATGGCAGCTAGGTCGGAAGCCCCACGCATGATCGCCTTGAAACCGATCACATCGGGCGGGTGAATCTTCGGCAGAAAGTGAACCCCCTCTACAAAAAGATCGGTGGTGATTACTGGTTCATGACCTGGCAAAAGCCGCAGCACGGCGGCGTCATCTCCGAGCCCTACCACAAAATGGAGGGAGTGAGTGGGAAGCTTCCGTTGCAACCAATCCATCCATTCCACTTCACTCTGCATAACACATTGATTCTACTGCCTTGACTAGATTTTGTCTTGACATTATGAGGTCATATACGTACCATGTAGGCCGATTTGGAGAGTGTCTCTCTGGTTTCCGTTAGTTCGCCGGTTGTATTGGTTCGGTTCTAACGATTTGTCGCGTCGAAAGCAAGCGGCAGCCAGCCCGAAAGAAAATAGATTGGCTGAGGGGTAAAACCGCATGGAGACGCGCTACTATACCTTCCTAGTGGCGACTGACAGGCGCGGCCACCTCCGCAAAATCCGCGTTTCCGCCTATCTACTTCATCTCCTTGTAGTTGCCGCGCTGGTAGGCGCGGTTACCATTGTTGCCGCTCTGAGTTCCTACACCCGGATGCTCTGGAAGGCCGCCAGCTACAACGCTCTCAAGGAAGAGAAGGATACCCTGAAAGAGCGTTACACGCAGCTTCAAGCCATGGTCACTGACACCAATCAAAAGCTCTCCTCTCTCCAGTCCCTCGCCACCGAAGTAGCCACGACCTATGGGGTCGTACGCTTTCGCCAGACCCCCTTTGGCCTCGCGGAAGGCCGCCCGGGCAGCCGAGCTGAATTTGATGTCACGATGGAGCAATTCCGCTTCCTGGCGGATAACGCCGCCACCGTTTCCCTGGGTGCCGATCGTCTTCAGTTGATACCCTGGAAGCGCTGGCAAGAGCTATCGGCGGCTCCCTCGACCTGGCCGGTGCTCGGCCGCATCACCGGTTCGTTTGGCGAACGCCTGGATCCTTTTAACGGAGGGGGCGCTTTTCATTCGGGCATAGACATCTCGGCCACCTATGGCGAGGCGGTGGTGGCTGCGGCTGATGGCTGGGTTGCCGCCGCTGAAGAAAAGATCGGCTATGGCCGCGTCGTGGTGGTGAACCACGGCTTCGGCTTTTCCTCCTGGTATGCTCATCTCTCCCGGTTTGCCGTACACTCCGGTCAGCCGGTGAGGCGGGGCACCACAGTGGGATACGTGGGTTCGAGCGGTCGAGCCACGGCGGCACACCTTCACTTCGAGGTTCGGGTTAACGATACGCCGGTCAATCCTTGGCGCTATCTGGGCGGTGCCAGCCGAGCTAGCGTTCCGACGGCAGGCTCAACCTCCGTCGCTGGTTCGTAGTTCCAGCCTGGTTTGCGGGTGATTCCACCAATTGCGAAGTGATTTGGGCCTTCAGCATGATCCGCCGGCCCGCCTGATTCCATTGAACTCCATCCAGAAATTCGCGCAAGACTTTGACGTCAGGTGGTGTTGACCGGTTGGGGGAAGCAAGCCTGGCCCGGGCGACCCACAACCATCCCCCCGACGCCGTCCTGGGCGGCCTCGGCCGCGGGCACAGTGTCAAACAAGCCCTCGGCGGCAACCCCTTTAAAGTTTGGGGGAAAGCCAAGGGCCAGGGGTTGCGGAAGCTGGATGCAAAAGTGCCGAAGGAAGCGAAAGGCTGTTGCAATTCGTTAGCCTCCGTGTTAACGTTTTAAGGTTTTGGATAGCGCTGGCGTAGCTCAGTTGGTAGAGCATCTGATTTGTAATCAGAGGGTCGTGGGTTCGAATCCCTCCGCCAGCTGGAGTAAGGGCGATTCGGCGCACGGCTTCACTTAAACTCAAATTTCCTGCATGGTTCGCCGAGGTGTCAGCGAAACATGCTGGCTTTTGTGGAGCGGACGTGCCCGCACGTGGAACGAGCTGGCTCGCGCGGATCACTCCGTGGGCAGAGTCCTCCGATTACATCGGGGAGGTCACCGTTTGAATCGCCGCGGGCCCCGACTCGTCGGGGCGGGCAGGCGAGGAGTTTTGGCCCGGGTAGCTCAGTTGGTAGAGCGTATCCTTGGTAAGGATAAGGTCACCGGTTCAATCCCGGTCCCGGGCTCCACGCACCAGGTCGTGGACGGGTGGCCGAGTGGCTAATGGCAGCAGACTGTAAATCTGCCGCCCCTTGCGGGCTACGGAGGTTCGAATCCTCCCCCGTCCACCACTTCTTGGGCTGGACCCTTGAGGCGAAACGGTGCTTGCGTTGCGGCGTGCTGGCGGGAGTAACTCAGTGGTAGAGTCGCAGCCTTCCAAGCTGCCGGTCGCGGGTTCGATTCCCGTCTCCCGCTCCAATATTTGAGCAACCGATTTTGTGCTGAGCGGACCCGGGCTCCAGGAGATCGAAAGTTCGTTTGAAGGTGGCAATCATACGCCAGCATAGTTGATGGTGCCGCGTTGCGGCCACTCTGAGGGAGAGGGGAGGAGTTTGTAATATCCGAAACGGATCCGCGCAGGGATTTCTGAGAAGCGGAGCAAAGATCGCCGCGGCGACTTCGGGCAAGGCCATCCTTAAGCCAGCGCCCGCAAGTTCTCATGGATTATCCGCCAGACTTTGCAAAACAACCGGCTCCTCGAGGATTTCCCCGACCTCAAGCTTGGCCAGTGGCTCATTGTAGAAATGGGGTGGACGTTCATCGTTAGGAGACTGCGCAATGGCGAAGGAAAAATTTGAGCGGACGAAGCCGCACGTAAACATCGGCACCATTGGCCACATTGACCACGGCAAGACGACGCTGACCTCGGCGATCACCAAGGTCTTGGGGAAGACCGACCCGAAGGTGGCGTTTCGGTCGTTCGATTCGATTGACAACGCGCCGGAGGAGCGGGCGCGGGGGATCACGATTGCGGTGGCGCACGTGGAGTATCAGACGCCGAACCGGCACTATGCCCACATTGACTGTCCTGGGCACGCCGACTACATCAAGAACATGATCACCGGGGCGGCGCAGATGGACGGGGCGATTTTGGTGGTGGCGGCATCGGACGGGCCGATGCCGCAGACGCGGGAGCACATTTTGCTGGCGCGGCAGGTGGGGGTGCCGTGCATCGTGGTGTTTCTGAACAAGTGTGACATGGTGGACGACCCGGAGTTGCTGGACCTGGTGGAGCTGGAGGTGCGGGACTTGCTGAAGAGCTACGGATTTCCTGGGGATCAGGTGCCGGTGGTGAGGGGATCGGCGTTGTTGGCGGGGCAAGGGGATCCGAAGTGGGAGAAGGGGATAGTGGAGTTGATGGAGGCGGTGGACAAGTACGTGCCCTTGCCGAAGCGGGAAGTGGAGAAGCCGTTTTTGATGCCGATTGAGGATATTTTTTCGATTTCGGGGCGGGGGACGGTGGTGACGGGGAGAGTGGAGCGAGGGAAGGTGAAGGTGGGGGAAGAGGTGGAGATCGTGGGGTTCCGGCCGACGCTGAAGCGGGTGGTGACGGGAGTGGAGATGTTCCGGAAGCTGTTGGACGAGGGGATGGCGGGGGACAACATTGGGTTATTGTTGCGGGGGACGGAGAAGGAGGAAGTGGAGCGGGGTCAGGTGGTGGCGTGGCCGGGGTCGATCACGCCGCACACGAAGTTCAAGGCGGAGGTGTACGTGCTGACGAAGGAAGAGGGGGGGCGGCACACGCCGTTTTTCAGCGGGTATCGGCCGCAGTTTTACTTTCGGACGACGGACGTGACGGGGGACGTGAAGCTGGCGGCGGGGGTGGAGATGGTGATGCCGGGGGACAACGTGACGGTGGACGTGCAGTTGATCACGCCGGTGGCGATGGACAAGGGGTTGCGGTTTGCGATACGAGAAGGCGGGCACACCGTAGGAGCAGGAGCGGTGACGGAGGTATTGGAATAGAGAGCAGAGGATGAGCATCTTGCGAGAAAAAATTCGGATTCGTTTGAAGGCTTTTGATCACCGCATCCTGGACCAGTCCACTTCGGAGATTGTCCAGACGGCCAAGCGCACGGGGGCGCAGGTGGCCGGCCCCATACCGCTTCCGACCACGATCAATCGCTGGACGGTCAATCGCTCGCCGCACGTGGACAAGAAATCGCGGGAGCAGTTTGAGATCCGCACTCATAAACGGTTGATTGATATTTTGGATCCAACGCCGGACACGGTGGAAGCGTTGATGAAACTCGACTTGCCCGCCGGCGTGGACGTCGAGATCAAGGCATTTGGCAAGGAGCACGGGAAGTGAAGCGACCAGCAGCGATCGGCGACCCCTCGGCTTCGCTCGGGGCAGGCCAGCGACCAGTTCAGGATCGCCCGACCGGTCGCTGGGCACCGGGCACGGGGCACTGAACTATGGCGGTACAAGGAATTTTAGGAATCAAACTCGGAATGACCCAGATTTTTTCTCGCTCAGGCGACGCCATCCCTGCCACGGTCATTCAGGCCGGGCCGTGCGTGGTGGTGCAGAAGAAGACGCGGGACAAGGATGGCTACGACGCAGTGCAGCTCGGCCTGGTCGAATTCATCAAGCCGCAGCGGGTCAATAAGCCCAAGACCGGCCATTTCAAGAAGGCCGGCGTGGCCCCGGGGCGGTTTCTGCGCGAGATTCGCAGCGAGACGGGCGGCGAGACAAAAGTCGGCGACAAGGTGCTGGTGGACCAATTCCGGGTCGGAGAAAAAGTGAGCGTTACCGGCATCAGCAAGGGGAAGGGCTTTGCCGGCGGCGTGAAACGGCATCACTTCCGCGGCGGCGGCAGGACTCACGGCTCGATGTTTCACCGCGCGCCCGGTTCGATTGGCGGCAGCTCCTTCCCCGCACGCGTCTGGCCGGGCGCGCGCATGCCGGGCCACATGGGGACGGATCGGGTGACGGTGCGCAACCTCGAGGTGGTGCACATTGATGCCGAAGAAAATTTGCTTCTTGTCCGCGGCGCCGTGCCGGGCGCTGTCGGACGCTACCTGGTGGTGAAGAAAACGAGACAGTAGTTCTTGGAAGAAGGAGAACGCGGGGCAGGGCATGGCGACAGTCGAAGTTAAAAACCTGGAGAACAAGACGGTCGGCAAGCTTGAGTTGGCTGACGCCGTGTTCGCTTGCCGGGTGAACGAGCACGTGCTCTATGAAGCGGTGCGGAACCATCTCGCCGGGCTTCGCGCCGGGACGCATAAGACCAAGACTCGCGGTGAGGTCAGCGGCAGCGGAAGAAAGCCCTGGCGGCAGAAGGGAACGGGGCGGGCCCGCGTGGGTTCGATCCGGTCGCCACTCTGGCGGCACGGCGGCACGGTGCATGGCCCTCAGCCGCGCGACTACAGCTATTCGATCCCGAGGAAAGTTTTGCTGAACGCCTTGCGTTCGGCGCTTTCAGCCAAGTTGGGCGAGCAAAGGTTGACGGTGGTGGATGCCTTTAACCTCGAAAATCATAAGACAAAGCCACTGCGCCAGGCGCTCGACCGCCTGGGCGCAGACGGGTCGGCGTTGATCGTCAGCACAGGCGAAAATCGCAATCTCCTGCTTGCCTCGCGCAACCTCCATGGCGTCAAGCTGATGGCCACCCACGAGCTGCATCCTTACGACGTTCTGGCGCACCAGCGGGTCTTCTTTTCTCAAGACGCTGTTGTGAAACTGCAGAAGGCGCTCTTGCCCGAAAAGAGAGAGGCGAGGGAAGCAGAGGAGCCAGGGAAACCCGCTGCCGAGCCGACCACCGCGGAAGCGGCGCCACCCGGCGCGAAGCCGGCAAGGAAAGCGGCCGTGAAGAAACCGGCCCGGGAGAAGAAATCGAAGTCAGCCGCGGCGGGAAAGCCTGCCCGGAAGCCGGCGCCACGGAAGAAGAAGTAGGACTCGAACCATGACCGTCTTCGACATCATCAAGCGGCCGATCATCACCGAGAAAGGTCTCGGGGTAAAAGAAACGCAGGGCACGCTGGTTTTTGCCGTGGACGCCCGCGCCACCAAGACGCAGATCAAGGAAGCGGTGCAACAGATTTTCAAGGTTCGCGTATCGGCTGTGCGCACGTCGAACCTGGTGGGAAAGATGCGCCGCCGCGGCCGCACCGAAGGTTACCGGCCCGATTGGAAGAAGGCCTACGTCAAGCTGGCTGCCGGTGAAAAAATGATTGAGTACGCGGAGAACGTTTAGGGAAGGGGGTAAGTGCCGATGGCTATAAAGACGTACCGACCGTACACCCCATCGCGACGCTTTATCACCGTGCTGGACCGCAGCGAGATCACTGCGGAAAAGCCGCTCAAGAGCCTGACTGGGCCCAAGCCGCGCACCGGCGGCCGCAACAGCCTGGGACGCGTCTCGATGTGGCACCGGGGCGGCGGCCACAAGCGCAGCTACCGCGCCATTGATTTTCGGCGCGACAAGGTCAACGTCCCGGCGAAAGTGGCCTCGATCGAATACGACCCCAATCGTTCCGCCCGCATCGCCCTTTTGCACTACGCGGACGGCGAAAAGCGATACATCCTCCAGCCGCTTGGCCTGGAGGTGGGGCAAACCGTGATGACGGGTCCGTCGGCCGACATTTTGCCGGGCAACGCTCTGCCCTTGCGGAACATTCCGCCGGGCACGCTGATTCACAACATCGAGCTGTATCCGGGCCGCGGCGGGCAGATGGTGCGCGCGGCCGGCGGGGCCGCCCAGCTCGTTTCCAAAGAAGATTCTTACGCGCTCGTCAAGTTGCCCTCAGGCGAAGTGCGCAAGGTCTTGATGGACTGCGTGGCCACGATCGGCCAGGTGGGCAATCTGGATCACGGAAATATCACCATCGGCAAGGCGGGCCGCCAGCGCTGGATGGGAGTGCGGCCCACCACCCGCGGCACGGCCATGAACCCGGTGGACCACCCCCACGGCGGCGGCGAAGGTCGCGTCAAGGGCAAGCACCCGCAAACGCCCTGGGGCAAGCCCACGCTGGGCTACAAGACCCGCCACAACAAACGCACCGACTTTTGGATCGTGGAGCGGCACAAGCCCCGATAACCATCGGGGTGTGAGGAAACTTTATGGCTCGTTCGATAAAAAAGGGACCATTCGTGGATCATCATCTCCGCGAAAAGATCACCGAGCTGAACCATCGCAACGAGAAGAAGGTGGTCAAGACGTGGTCGCGGCGCTCGACCATCCTGCCGGAGATGGTCGGCCACACCTTTGCCGTCCACAACGGCAGGAAGTTTATTCCGGTCTATGTGACGGAACAGATGGTCGGCCATCACCTCGGTGAATTTTCGCCCACGCGGCAATTCCGCGGGCACTCGGTTCGAGTAGCGCTGGAGAAAGCGGCAGCGGCTGCGCCGGGAGCGCCTGCCCCGGCAGCGGGCGGCGCCGCCCCGCCAGGCGCGACTCCGGCAACGCCGAAGGCTTAGGCGGATGGCCTGGAAAAAATCTTGAGGAAGGGTTGAGCCTTTCCTCCGGGGGAAGTGGAAAGGGAACGCGGAGGCGTTCCGCTCCGTTGAGGTTGGCGGATGGTGGAAGCAAGAGCCGTAACCCGATACGTCCGGATGTCGCCGCAGAAGGCCCGGCTGGTTCTGGATCTGATCCGCGGGCGGCAGGCGGACCAGGCCATCCAAACGCTGCGCCTCACTCGCAAGCGCGCGGCCAAGGATATTGAGAAATGCCTGCGTTCCGCCATCGCCAATGCGGAGCAGAAGTCTGAGAAAGTGGATGTGGACAATCTGGTGGTTTCGAAGTGCTGGGTCAACGAAGGCCCGCGCTGGAAGCGCGTTCGACCGGCGCCCTTTGGCCGCGCCTATCGCTATCTGCGCCGCACCGCGCACATCACGATTTTTGTAACGGGTGAGGAAGAGCAGCCCCGGCCGGGCGGCGTGGCCCCCAGGGCCGAGAAAGGCAAGGGGGAAAAGGCAGCGCCCGCGGCGCCGAAAGCGGCCCCCTCGGCGAAGCCCGCATCGGGCAAGGCCAAAGCCGATAAGGAGAAGCCCTAGTGCCTTTCCCAAGGGGTTTGCCTGAGGGTGCATGGCCGGGACGGCCCGTACGGGGCACGGACATTTTTCGCTTGATGGGGAGAAACGATTTGGAACGGCACGAGGAGGATTGACCTTGGGACAGAAGACGCATCCCTATGGATTTCGGATTGGCGTGAACAAGACCTGGGCTTCGCGCTGGTTCGCCAAGAAAGAGTACGCCGATCTGCTGCATGAAGACTTGCAGCTTCGCCGGCAACTCAAGGAAAAACTGCGCACCGCCGGCGTCAGTTCGATTGACATCGAGCGCGCCGCCAACAAGCTGGTCATACGCATTTATACCGCTCGGCCGGGCATTGTCATCGGCCGTAAGGGCGCCGAGATCGAGAAGCTGAAGAGCGAAATCCAAAATCGCACCCACCGCGAGGTGCATATTGACATTCAGGAAGTGCATCGCCCGGAGTTGAATGCCCAACTGGTGGGTGAGTCCATTGCGCTTCAACTTGAGAAACGGGTTGCCTTCCGCCGGGCCATGCGCAAGGCGGTCGATTCCGCCCAGCGGTTTGGCTGCAAGGGGATCAAGGTGCGCGTTTCAGGGCGGTTGAACGGGGCTGAGATTGCCCGCTCGGAATGGTATTTGCAAGGCCGGCTGCCTTTGCAGACCCTGCGGGCGGACATTGACTACGGCCTGGCTGAGGCGCGGACGACCTACGGGGTGATCGGCGTCAAGTGCTGGATCTACCGCGGCGACATCCTGCCCCAACCCAAAGAGAAAAACTCTCCGGCGGGGAGGAGCTAGCGCGTCATGTTGATGCCGAGAAAAGTGAAATACCGCAAGCAACATCGCGGTCGCATGCGCGGCAAGGCCTGGCGCGGCTCCCGGCTTTCTTTCGGCGACTACGGCCTGCGGAGCCTGGAATGTGGCTGGATCACCGACCGGCAAATTGAAGCTGCCCGCATTGCGATCACCCACTTTATCAAGCGCGGCGGCAAGCTTTGGATTCGGATTTTTCCCGACAAGCCCATCACCAAGAAGCCGGCCGAGACGCGCATGGGGAAGGGAAAAGGCGCGCCGGAGCAGTGGGTGGCGGTGGTGAAGCCGGGCCGCATCCTGTTTGAGATGGCGGGAATCGAAGCGGGATTGGCGCAAGAGGCGCTCGAACTGGCGGCCCACAAGATTCCGGTCAGGAGCAAGTTCGTGACGCGCCAGTGGGGAGTCTAGCCGTGGCCCAGAAGCCAGAGAAATGGCGCGAGCTTTCCGAAGCCGAATTGAGGTTGAGGGAAAAGGAATTGATGGAGCAACGCTTTCGGCTGAAATTCCAGATGGCCGCCGGACAGGCGGAGAGCACCACCAAGTTGCGCAACCTGCGGCGTGACCTGGCGCGCGTCAAAACCGTTTTGCGCGAGCGGGAACTGGAGAAGAGCCATGACCGAGGATAGGAGCGAGCGCCGCCGTCGGCAGTCGAAGACGGGCGTGGTTGTCAGCGCGGGCATGAACAAGACGATTGTGGTGCGGGTGACGCGGCTCAAGCAACACCCCTTCTACAAGCGCGTGGTCAAACTCTCGAAGAAGTTTTATGCCCACGACGAGCGCAACGATGCTCGCCCGGGCGATACGGTGCGGATTGTGGAGACCCGGCCGCTTTCCAAGCTCAAGCGGTGGCGGCTGGCCGGGGTGGTGGGGCGGGCGAGCCGCGAAGGAATCGGAGCGAGCGGCCAGGAATAGGAGAAGGCGACCATGATCCAGATGCGAACCTGGCTCACGGTGGCGGATAATTCCGGCCCCCGGCGCATTTCTGCCATCCTGCCCGTCGGCGGCGACGTCGGCTTGAAGGCAGGCCTGGGCGATATCATCACCGCGTCGGTCAAGGAAGCGGCCCCGGACTCGCAAATCAAGAAGGGCAAGGTGGTCAAGGCGGTGGTGGTCAGAACCCGGAAGGAGCACCGCCGTCGCGACGGCACCTATATCCGCTTCGATGACAACGCCGCCGTGCTCATCAACGAAGCGGGTGAGCCGGTGGGCACGCGGGTGTTCGGGCCGGTGGCTCGCGAACTGCGCGAAAAGAAATTTCTGAAGATTATTTCTCTCGCCCCGGAGGTTTGGTAGCGATGGCGCAACCGTTTCCTTTGCTCTCGATTCGGAAGGGCGACACCGTGCGGGTGATTTCCGGCCGCGACAAAGGCAAGACGGGCCGGGTCTTGAGCGTGGAACTCGAAGACAGGCGACTGTTTGTCGAGCACGCCAACATGATCAAGCGCCACACCCGGCCGAACCCGGCCAAGAATATCAAAGGGGGCATTGTCGAGCGGGAAGGGCCGATGGCCATCTCCAACGTGATGCTGGTTTGCCCCGGATGCAACAAACCCACTCGCGTCGGCCATCAGGCGCTTGCCGACGGCACGCGAGTGCGGGTTTGCCGGCGGTGCGGGACGACTTTAGAGAAATAGGGAATGGAGAACAGCGACTGGAGAACGGTGAGGGAAGGGCGCGAGGGGAGATAAGGGATGGCGAGCAGGTTAAAGGAGCGGTACAAAACCAACGTGGTTCCGGCACTGATGAAGGAGTTCGGTTACAAGAACCCGATGGCGGTGCCGCGGCTCGAAAAGATTGTGGTCAACATGGGGGTCGGCGAAGCCACCCAGAATATCAAGATCATGGATGGCGCTGCCCACGAGCTCGCTGCCATCACCGGGCAGAAGCCGATCATCACTCGCGCCAAGAAATCCATCAGCGCTTTCAAAGTGCGCAAAGGGATGCCAATCGGGGCCTGCGTGACCCTGCGGGGTGAGCGCATGTACGAATTTCTAGACCGGCTTTGCAACGTCGCCCTGCCGCGGGTGCGCGACTTCAAAGGGCTGCCGGGCAAAGCGTTTGATGGCCGGGGAAATTACACCCTCGGCCTGCGCGATCAACTGATTTTCCCTGAGATAGACTATTCGCGCGTGGAGAAGATCAAGGGCATGAACATCACGATTGTGACCACGGCCAAGGGGGATCCGGAAGCGGCCGCGCTGCTAAAATTGCTCGGCGTGCCGTTGGGGCCTAGGCCGGTCAGCCCCGGCCTGATCGGCCTGGGGCGGGGAGGTTGAAGACTTTGGCAAGAACCTGTCAGGAAGCGAAGTTGAGAAAAAAACTCAAATACAAGATCCGGCAGCGGAATCGTTGTTTGCTCTGCGGCCGCCCTCGCGGTTACCTCCGCAAATTTCGGCTCTGCCGCATCTGTTTCCGGAATCTGGCCCTGAAGGGTGAAATCCCCGGGGTAGCGAAAGCGAGTTGGTAAAAGAGAGATGAACACGGACCCCGTTGCCGACATGTTGACGCGAATCCGCAATGGCATTCGCGCCCGTCAACCCAAAGTAGATGTGCCGTTCTCGAAGTTCAAGATGGAGCTGGCGCGGATCATCAAGGAAGAAGGTTACATCAGCAGCTTCAAGACGGTGGAGGAGGGAAAGAACCACAAGCTGCTGCGCTTGATGCTGAAGTATACGCCGGGGAAGCAGAGCGTCATCACCGGCATCCGGCGCGTCTCCCGTCCCGGCTGCCGTGTTTACATCGCCAAGTCCGAGGTTCGGCCGGTTTTCGGGGGCATGGGCATCAGCATCATGACCACGCCAAAGGGTTTGATGACCGGCAAAACCGCCCGCCGGATAGGCGTCGGCGGGGAAATACTCTGTGAGATTTGGTAGGCAAGCATGTCGCGTGTGGGCCGAAAACCGATTCCGATTCCGCCCGGTGTCACGGTGCAGGTAACCGATACCGGAGTGGACGTTCAAGGACCCAAGGGCAATCTCCTGGTTCCCATCCCGCCGGGGATTCGCTTTGAAGTGAAGGACGGCCAAGTGCTCGCGCAGCGCGCCAACGACCTTCAAAAAGCGAGGCATGGCCTGGCCCGCGCGCTGGTCAACAACGCGGTCGTCGGCGTGACCAAAGGTTTTCAGAAAGAACTCGATATCGCCGGGGTCGGCTACAAAGCCGAGGTAAAGGGCAACGCGGTCGTCTTTAACCTGGGGTACTCGCACACGATCGATTTTCCCATTCCGCGGGGGATAACGGTGACGGTGGAGAAGCAAACGCACGTGGTGGTGGCGGGGAACGATCGGCAACTGGTCGGCCAGGTGGCCGCGAACATCCGCGGCCTGCACCCGCCCGATCCCTATAAACAGAAAGGCATCCACTACACCGGCGAGACGCTCAAGAAGAAAGCCGGCAAAGCGGCGGCGACTGCCAAGACCTAGTGCCGTGGCCGCCGGGAGGTTGGAGAATGCTTTCGAAGATCTCGCGCAATGAGCACCGACGGCGGGTGCATGCGCGGGTGCGCGCCCGCATGGCAGGCACCGCCGAGCGCCCCCGGCTGAATGTCTATCGTTCGCTCGGACACATTTATGGGCAGCTCGTTGACGATTCTGAGGGAAAGACCCTTGTTTCCGCCTCCAGCCGGGATAACGAAGTGCGCAAAAAGCTGAAGGGCGGCGGAAACGTGGCTGCTGCCAGGGTGATCGGCCAGATCCTTGCTGAACGGGCCAAAGCCCTGGGGGTGACCGCGGTCGTCTTTGACCGTGGCGGATACAAGTATCACGGCCGGGTGAAAGCTCTGGCCGAGGCTGCCCGCGAGGCGGGACTCAAGTTCTGATTCGATCGGCGGTGCGAAGTTCTGACATGGGGAAAACGGCAATCAAAGAGAGGATGGCATTGCGAACTCAGGTGGATGCATCACAGTTGGAGCTGAAGGACCAGGTGGTGTCGATCAACCGCGTCACCAAGGTGGTCAAGGGAGGCAAGAACCTGAGCTTCTCGGCGCTGGTGGTGGTGGGCGATCGCAACGGTCATGTCGGCTACGGCATGGGTAAGGCTCGCGAGGTGGCCATGGCGATTCGCAAGGCGATCGAGAGCGGCAAGAAGAGTTTGGTGAAGGTCCATCTGAACGGCACCACCGTCCCGCACCAGGTGATGGGGCAGTACGGCTCCAGCCGGGTGCTGGTGAAGCCGGCGGGCGACGGCACGGGCGTCATCGCCGGCGGGGCCGTCCGGGCGGTCATGCAGGCGGCCGGGATCCAGAATGTGCTGACGAAATCGCTTGGCACCACCAACCCCCACAACGTCCTCAAGGCCACCTTTGACGCGCTCTTGAAGTTGAGGGATCGCGCAGATGTGGCGGCGATGCGGGGCAAGCAAGTGGAAGAGCTTTAGCGAGAGCCGGCTATGGCGAGCAGTAAATGGCTGAAAATCACCTGGGTGCGGAGCACCATCGCTTGCCCGGAAAAACAGCGTCGCATCATCCGCGGGCTGGGTTTTCGCAAGCTTCAGCAGACGGTCGAGCGGCCGGATACGCCGGAGATCCGGGGCATGGTGGCCAAGGTTGCGCACCTGGTGAAAGTTTCCGGTTGAGGAGCATCGCGTGAATTTATCGTCGCTTCATCCGCCCAAAGGCTCGCGCCATCGCAAGCATCGCGTGGGTCGCGGCATGGGTTCGGGGACCGGCAAGACGGCCGGTGCCGGCAACAAGGGGCAGCTTTCGCGCACCGGCTACAGCCGCCGCGGCGGGTTCGAAGGCGGCCAGATGCCTCTCCATCGGCGCATTCCGAAGCGCGGGTTCCACAATCCGTTTCGGAAAGAGTTTACCATCGTGAATCTGGATCAACTGGCCGCCTTTGCCGCGGGCGAAACCATTACCCCGGAGCGGCTCGAAGAGGCGGGGCTGGTCAAGCAGGTGCGCGACGGCATCAAGATTCTGGGCGACGGCGAGCTGAAGGCAGCTCTCACTGTTCAGGCACATGCCTTCAGCAAGTCGGCTCGCGAAAAAATTCTTCAGGCGGGAGGGAAGGTTGAAGTTCTGGGAAGCGCTACGTAACGTCTTTCGCATCCCTGATCTCCGCAAGCGCCTGCTCTTTACGCTGGCCGTGCTCGCCGTCTATCGCCTCGGCGCGCACATCCCCACACCGGGCATCAATGCTGAGCTGCTCCGGCAGTTTTTTGAGCAGAACCGGGGCACGCTGCTGGGGCTGATTGACATCTTCTCCGGCGGCAGTTTTCGGAGCATGACCATCTTTGCCCTGGGGATCATGCCTTACATCACCGCCTCGATCATCTTGCAGTTGCTGACGGTAGTCTGGCCGTACCTCGAGCGGCTGCAAAAAGAGGGCGAACTGGGCCGTCGCAAGATCACCCAGTACACGCGCTACCTCACCGTGGTCCTGGGCGCGTTTCAATCCATGACGATCGCGCTCACCTTGATGAAGCAGTCGGGGCCGGGCCAGGCCTCCTTCGTGACGACTCCCGGCCTCAGTTTCATTTTGATGACGATGATCACCTTCACGGCCGGCACCGCCTTCATCATGTGGCTGGGCGAGCAGATTTCCGACCGTGGGGTGGGGAATGGCATGTCGCTTTTGATCTTCGCCGGGATTGTCGTCGGCCTGCCCCGGGCGGTTTTCGATCTCTGGGAGAAGATCAGCATTCAGGCGTGGGGAAGCTTTACGGGGCTCGCGGTCATCTTGCTGCTTATCGGGATGGTGGTGGTGGTCGGCTTCATCGTATTTTTCGAGGGCGGCCAGCACCGCGTCCCGGTGCAGTATGCCAAGCGGGTAGTGGGCAGAAAGATGATGGGCGGGCAGATGACTTACTTGCCCGTGCGGGTGAATTCGGGCGGCGTGATCCCGCCCATCTTTGCCTCGTCCATCCTCACTTTCCCGCAGACCATTGCGATGTTCTTCCGGGAGAAGTCCCAGTTCATGGACTCCTTCGCCAAGGCGCTGATGTGGGGCGAGCCGCTCTATACCCTGCTCTATATCCTGTTCATCATCTTTTTCGCGTACTTCTATATTTCGATTATTTTCAATCCGACCGAGCTTGCCGAAAATATGCGCAAATACGGCGGGTTCATTCCGGGGATCCGGCCGGGGCGAAACACCTCGGAATATATCAACAAGATCTTGACGCGCTTGACCTTTGTCGGCGGGGTCTATCTGGCCGCGATTTGCGTTCTCCCGGAATGGATGATTTCCGGGATCAAGTTGCAGCATTTGCCGCTGATGGGCGGCTGGATTGACGCCCATTTCCCGCGATGGATCCTGGAAGGCCTTGGCGTCCAATTCTATTTTGGCGGGACCTCGCTGTTGATCGTGGTGGGGGTGGCCATGGACACGGTCCGTCAAATCGAGGCTCAGCTCGTCATGCGGCACTACGATGGCTTTGTCCGCAAGGGCCGCATTCGGGGAAGGCGTGGCTAGCAAGAGGAAAAAGGCCATGGCCACCCGCCAAAAGGCGGCGGGGTCGCCGGGCGCGTTTATCCTGCTCGGGCCGCCGGGAGCCGGCAAGGGGACTCAGGCGAAGGAACTGGCCCGGCGTTGCGGTATCCCGCAGATTGCCACGGGCGATATCCTGCGCGAGGCTGTCCGCCGGGAAACGCCCCTCGGGCTCGAGGCCAAAGCGGTGATGGCTCGGGGCGAGCTGGTAAGCGACGACATGGTTTGCGCCATCGTCGAGCAACGCATCAAGCAGGACGACTGCAAGAACGGCTTTATCCTCGACGGCTTTCCGCGGACGATGGCTCAGGCCGAGCGGCTGGATCAGATTTTGACCGCCGCTGGCTGGGGCCGGCCGAAGGTGATTTACCTGGCGGTGGGCATGGAGGAACTGATGCGACGGCTGGCGGGCCGGCGCGGTTGCAAGGTTTGCGGTCGTATCTACAACATCTACGATCGGCCGCCGCGCGTGGAAGGTCGCTGCGATGACGACGGCAGCGAACTTACCCGGCGTCACGATGATAGCCGGGAAGCCGTCGTCCGGGCGCGCTTCGAAGCCTACGAAAAAGAAACCGCGCCGCTTGTCGAGTATTACCGGCGCAGCGGGAAGGTTCATCGGGTGGACGGAAAGCTCTCGCCCGAGCAGGTGAGCCGTCAGGTGCTGAAACTGTGTCGAGCCTATGATCATATGCAAAGCAAAGGCCGAGCTTGAAAAGATGCACCGTGCCGGGATGGTTGTGTACGACCTGCTGGAGGCGCTGCGGAAGATGGTCGGGCCGGGGGTGGCCACCCTGGATTTGGAACGTGAAGCGGAACGCCGCATCGCTCAGGCAGGGGCCATGGCGGCCTTCAAGGGGAACATGAATTATCCCTGCGTGCTCTGTACCTCGGTGAATAGCGAGATCGTGCATGGGATCCCATCCGAGCGGAAACTGGCGGCCGGAGACATTCTTTCGATTGACGTGGGCGTCTCGCTCGATGGCTACTTTGCCGACGCCGCCATCACCGTTCCGGTGGGCCGGGTGAGGCCCGAGCTGGACAAGCTTTTGCGCGTGACCGAGGAGGCTCTTGACAAGGCGATTGGGAAGGTGGTGCTCTCGAACCGCCTGTCGGACATCTCCGCCGCCATCCAGGAGCACGTGGAAGGGAACGGCTTAACGGTGGTTCGCGATTTTGTCGGCCACGGCATCGGAACGCAGTTGCACGAAGACCCCCAACTGCCCAACTACGGCCATGCCGGCCATGGCCCTCGGCTGAAAGAAGGCATGGTGCTGGCGATCGAGCCGATGGTCAACACCGGCGCGGCCGGCGTCAGGATTTTGGAGGACCGCTGGACGGCGGTCACCGAGGATGGCGGCTACTCCGCTCATTTCGAACACTGCGTCGCCGTCACGCAAAACGGGCCCTGGGTGCTGACCCGGCCCTGATGGAGGAGGTACCGGCCGGCCCGGGGTCCATGCGGGCGGCATAGGAGAATATGGCAAAGCAGCGCTACCCTGAGAAGAAGCGCAACACGGAGGAATCGGGAAAAGAAGACGCCATTGAGGTAATGGCTACCGTGATCGAACCCTTGCCCAACGCCATGTTTCGCGTGCAACTGGAGAACAAGCACGTGGTGCTGGCTCACATCTCCGGCCGGATGCGGAAAAACTTCATTCGCATCCTGCCGGGCGACAAGGTAGCGGTGGAGCTTTCGGCTTACGATCTGTCGCGCGGCCGCATTGTCTATCGTTATAAGTAGTCCGGGGGAGAACGTGAAAGTGCGCTCATCGGTGAAACGGATATGTGATAAATGCAAGATCATTCGCCGCCGCGGCGTCGTTCGGGTGATTTGCAAAAACCCGAAACATAAGCAACGGCAAGGATAATCGCTATTCGTTTTTCGCCATTCGTCAACCGCGGAGCCGGGTCCGGTTGACGATGGGCGAGGGACGAGGGAGGAAAGGAAGAGCAGGAATGGCAAGAATCTCTGGAGTGGATTTACCGCCCAACAAGAGAATGTTCGTCGGGCTCACGTCCATTTATGGCATCGGGCAGCCCCGCGCCCGCAGCATCTGTGCCAAGTCGCGGGTGGACGTGATGAAAAAGGTGAAAGACCTCACCGATGAGGAGATCACCCGCATTCGGCGGACGATCGAAGAGGAAGGTGGTGTCGAGGGCGATCTGCGCAAGGAGATCTCGCAAAATATTCGTACTCTGATCGAGATGGGAGCCTACCGCGGCCTGCGCCATCGACGAAATCTTCCCGTCCGGGGCCAGCGGACGCATACCAACGCTCGCACCCGCAAGGGCCCGCGCAAAGGCGCTATCGCCACCAAGAAGCGGGTCATGGTCAGGAAATAGGTTTTGAGCTTGAGGCGGTTCCGGCTGAAACGGAGAGGTGAACTGTGGCAAAAAAAGGAGCGCAACCGGCTGCCCCGCCCACCGTGGCGAAGGCCGCTAAACGCAAGAAGGAGTTCAAAAAGAAGCGAGAGAAGCGAGTGGTGCCTGCCGGGATCGCCCACATTGCGGCGACGTTCAACAACACGTTCGTGACCATAACCGACATGGAGGGAAATGTTCTGGCGTGGTCCTCGGCTGGATCGCTGGGCTTCAAAGGCTCGCGCAAAGGCACGCCCTTTGCCGCGCAGCAGGCGGGTGCCAGGTGCGCCAGCTCGGCCCGCGAGCATTACAGCATGAAGTCGGTGGAAGTGCGCGTGAAAGGCCCCGGCTCGGGACGCGAATCGGCGATCCGGGCTGTGGCAAGCGGCGGCATCATGATCACCTCCATCAAGGATGCTACGCCCATTCCGCACAACGGCTGCCGGCCGCCCAAGCGGCGAAGAGTTTGAAGCAGTCTGCCGTCCGCGGTCGGCTGTTCGCAGCCAAGGCAACTTGGCTGGGCGGCGGCCGGCGGACGGCCGACCTGGGATAAGGAGAAGACGTTGGCACGATACCGTGAAGCAGTCTGTCGCCTCTGTCGGCGTGAGGGCATCAAACTTTTCCTGAAAGGGGAGCGGTGCTTCTCCGACAAATGCGCCATTGAAAAGCGCAATTTTCCGCCCGGCCAACACGGCTCGGGACGCCGCCCGAAGAGCAAGCTGGTGGGCTACGGCCTCCAGCTCCGAGAAAAGCAAAGGACCAAGCGCGTCTATGGCGTGCTGGAACGGCAATTCCGGAACTATTTTGACAAGGCCGAGCGGCAGAAGGGGGTCACGGGGGAGAACCTGCTCTATCAGTTGGAGCGGCGGCTGGATACGGTTGCGCATCGCTTGGGCCTGGCCAGTTCGCGGGCGCATGCCCGGCAGTTGGTTCTCCACGGCCACGTTCGGGTGAACGGGAGGAAGATCAATATCCCTTCGTACCTGGTCAACACGGGTGATGAAATCTCCTTGAAAGAGGGTTTGCACCAGAACGTGGAGGCCATGCGGGCGCGTGACCTGGCCCAGGGCCGGTCGGTGCCTTCCTGGTTGGAGGTGGACCGCCAGCACTTCAAGGGCCGGGTCCTTGGCCTCCCCAAGCGCGAGGAGATCGTCACGCCGCCCATCCAGGAACAGTTGATCGTGGAATTGTACAGCAGATAGTCAGGCGTTCGCCGGCCACCGCCAGGCTGGATTTTTGGGCGGGGGACAGCGGAGGAGAAGGTTTTCGCTTAGCCCTGACGGGCCAGGGAGGTTAAAGAGAATGTGGAAAGGCTTTCAGAAACCCAAGCGTTTGGCAACGGATCCAGAAACGATGACGGATCGTTATGGAAAATTTTCAGCACAGCCATTTGAGCGAGGCTGGGGCACGACCGTCGGCAACGCCATCCGTCGCGCGCTCTTGAGCTCGATTGAGGGAGCAGCCATCACCGCTGTCAAGATAGAGGGGGTGCTGCATGAGTTCTCGCCCATTCCCGGTGTCACTGAGGATGCCACCGACATCATCCTCAACGTGAAACAGATCCCCTTCAAGTTGAACAGCGATCACCCCAAAACGATCTACCTCAACTGGGACAAGCCCGGGGTGGTGACTTCCGGGATGATTGAAGAAGATGCCGACTTTACCGTCCTGGACAAGAATCTTCACATGGCCACGGTGGCCGAGGGGGGAAAGCTGGCCATCGAAATGCGTCTGAAGAATGGCCGCGGATACGTTTCCGCCGACCACAACTTTGACGAGGATCTGCCCATCGGTTACATCCCGATTGACTCGGTGCATTCGCCGGTGCGCAAGGCCAACTATGCGGTCGAAGCGGCTCGGCTCGGGCAGATGACGGACTACGAGCGGCTGTCGTTTGAGGTTTGGACAAACGGCGCCGTCACGCCCCAGGATGCCATGGGTTTGGCCGCCAAGCTCGTCAAGGACCATATGGCCATCTTCATCGGCTTTGAGGAGACTCCGGAAGTCGAAGAGGAGCCGACCGAAGCGGCCTATGATTATCGCGCCGAACATCTCGATCGCTCCGTCGAAGAGCTGGAGCTTTCCGTCCGCTCTTACAACTGCCTGAAGAACGCCAACATCCAGAGCATCCGCGAACTCGTTCAGAAGACCGAAGCCGACATGCTCAAGACCAAGAATTTCGGTCGCAAGTCGCTCAACGAGATCAAGGAGATTCTGCAAACCATGGGCCTGTGCCTGGGGATGAGGCTTGATGAGCACGGCCGGATCGTCTGGCCGCCCCTCTCGGCCATTCCATCGCTCACCCCCCCGGCGGAAGAACCCCCGCCCACGCTCTGAGAGGAAAGGGACCGATGCGACATCTCAAGGCAGGCAGCAAACTCGGCAGAAATCCGGCTCATCGCCGGGCCACCCTCCGCAACCTCGTCACCAATTTGCTCGAGCACGAGCGCATTACCACTACCGCGGCCCGGGCCAAGGCCATGCGTCCCATCGTCGAGCAGATGATTACTCTCGGCAAGCGGGAATCGCTCCATGCCCGCCGCCAGGCTGCTTCCTATATCACCCACCCGCCGGTGGTGGCCAAACTGTTTGAGACCATCGCCCCGCGCTTTGCCGACCGGCCGGGCGGCTACACCCGCATCATTCACGCCGGCTTCGGCAGGGGCGACGGCCGGGACATCGCCATTATCGAGCTGCTCGGCGCCAAACTCCGCAAGCGCCAAAGGGCGAAGGACAAGACCAAAAAGGCATGAGGAAGCACCGGAAGCAGAAAAGAAATCATACGGGGGCAGTGTAATTCCGCCTGTTCCCGGGCGCCGGTGCAGCCGGCGCCCTTTTTCTTTCGGCAGCCCCCTGCCGCCGATCACAACGAGCGCAGAAAGTCGAGCAAGGCTTGGCGTTCCACTGCCGACAACGCCCCGAAACGCGACCGCACCGTGCTCGCCTCGCCAGCATGCGTGAGAATGGCGTCCTCGATCGTGGCGGCGCGGCCGTCGTGCAGCAAAGGCGACCGGGTGCGCAGGCCCCAGAGGGCGGGGGTGCGAATTTCGTTGGGTCGCGCATCGTCCTGAGCGATCCCGTCACCCGTTCCGATGTCGTGCAGCAGGAGATCGGAAAACAGCGGCACTGGTTTGCGGTCGAGCGCCGCAACCGCACTCGGCCCGGTCGTCAAGCTGGGAGTATGGCAACTGGCGCAGCCGATCTGATGGAAAACCAATTCGCCCTGCCGCACGGAATCGGTGAGCGGGCCCCGCGGCGGCGGCGCCAGAAAGCGCATGAAATTGGCGAACTTGTCCACGCCGCTCCGGCCGGTCGCCGGGTCGGGTAAATCTTCCGGGTCGGCAATCCGATCCACCAGCGCCAAAAGAGCCTCGTCTCCATTCGGCGCGTTCTCTTGCGGAAAAAGTTCGTTGGTGATTCCCATTTCGTTTCTGTAGGCGTCGCCGGCAAAGGACTTGAGAGTTGCGTGCTGTGCCTTCCAGCCGAATCGCCCGACACGTTGCTGGCCACTGGCCACGTCGGCGACGCGGTGGACACGGCCGGCGACGCCCGGCGGTTTGGCGGTAAGATTGGCCAGGGCAAGAATGGCCTCGTCGGGAATAGCTTCCACCAATCCATTTCCAAAAAGAGGGATGGAACGGCGAAAGGCCACCACGTTAGCGTCGGCCGGAATGATCTCCTGCGCGAGGTGGGGCGGGATCGAGAACATGTTCATGAGCGATCCGCCGGGAGGCTCGTGAAACGTCCCACTTGCATCCAGCCGTCCGGCGCGCACCTCGTTGATAAATCCTCCGCCCCCGACCGTCGGAACGGAATGACACTGGGCGCAGGAAAGGCCATTAAAGATCGGTCCCAGTCCCTCCTCAGCCGTCTCGACCTCCAGGAAATCATCTCGGCCTTCGCCAAAAAGTTCCAGTTGCTGCGGCGTCAGGCCCGGCAGTGGCTGTCCAAAACCGGCGGCAGCAGCCTCGCCGGGCGGGGGAGGATTTTGAGGAAAGGCGGGAACGGACGTGCCGCAACTCATCAAGGAAAGCTCCGCGGCGACCGCGGCCACGGTAGCCCACACAAGAAACGGCCTGGCTTTCTGGTTTGCTGGCTTCATAGTTGCTTTCCCTCGCTACTCGACGATGATGAGGCCGCGCATGGCGTTGTGACCTGCGCCGCAGGCCCGCGAACACTCGAAAACATACTGACCCGCCTCAGCAAAGTGTATTCTCACTTTTTTCTCCCCTTTTCCCTGCGCTGGAATCATCACGTTAACGCCGAGGCGGCGGATGTAGAAGCCGTGGTAGGTATCCTCGCTGGTCAAAACAAACTCAACCGTCGCGCCGCGCTTGAGCTTGATGCGGGAAGGGATGTAGCTGAACCGCTCGGCTATGATAGCGATGCGGCGGTCCGGTGGCGGTTCCTCCCTCTGGCTGTGCATCCAGGCAGGCACGGGTACCAAGAAGACCGCAAGCAGGGCAGAAACGATTGTTAGAAATGGCTTCTTCACGGTTTTTCCTTTCAGAACCACCAGCCGATGCCGAGATTGAATCGGTTGGGAATGGGTATCACGTCGCTCCGGTTGCGCAGGAACTGATAGTCCAGTTTCAAGGCAACATCGGGATGGGGGCGGTAGCTGATGCCGAGGGTGTACGCCGTGCGGTCGAATTGCGGCAGGGGTTGGAAGCCCGGTGCCATGCGATGCTGCGTATTGAAGCGCTCAAGGCGAAAGAAGGGAGCAAGGTCGGCCTCGACCCGTCCGGGCGGGAGCAGGTGGTAAGCGGCCTCAAGGTAGTAGCCGAGCGAGCTTTTAGCGATGTTGGGATTGACGCCGGTCTGTTGCAGCAAGGCACGGTTCAGTTCGGCGGTGCGGCTGACCCAGAGCTGGGCGAATTGCCCGCGGAAATCGAAGCGACGGAAGCGATACCGGCCATCGAACTCGAACAAACCGAGCCGCGGGTCAAGGTTCTGAAAACGGAAGCCGGTGTTTGCCACGAAGAAGCTCGTGCCGAGCGTCAGCCGGGGGACGCCTCGATACTCGACTCGCCCGGTCACGCCAAGATCGCTGACCACGGAGAAGAGTCCGCTCTGCCGCCCGCCGCGGATGCCCTCGCCGGCGCTGAACCCGGCGGCGTCCGGCGGGGCCATGGCGTACAGCTTGTAGGTAAAGCCTCGCCCGAGGTCCCCGTAGATTCCAAAGCCGGCATCGAACCAGGTCGTCGGGATGATCAACGTATCCACAAACGGCCGCTCCACGCCGTAGAAGGCCGGCGGCTCGTGTCGCTCATTGAGGATTCCGATGGGGGCAAGCAGGATGCCGGCCCGAAAGTTGATCTCTGGCTTCACAAAGAAATCGAGAAAGGCCTGCTCGATCTCTAACTCGCCTGACTCCTCGCCGCCCTCGACCAGGGCGTGCTCCACCTCCACCTCCGACCAAAACTTGATGCGCGGCGAAAAGCTGTGGCCGAAGAGCAGCACAAAGCGATGAAAGTCGAGTATGGTCGGCTGGCCGCTAGCCTGGTTGAGATGCATCTCCATGTAGCCGGAGTAAGGCGGGGTGGTCATGGCTTCGTTCTCAGCCGGTGGCGGAGAGGGCGCTGAAACCAATTGCTCTTGAGCCGCCGGGGCCGGCGCGGGGATGTTTGCTGCCTGTGTGCGAGCCGACAATTCCGCCACGCGAGACTCCAGCCGCTCGAGACGCTCTTCCAGCGTCCCGCCAGGGGAGCCCTCAGCCGGCCGTAGGCCCCATTGCCTCTCAAGCCGGAGGACCCTCTGCTCCAGAGTCGCCAGCCGCTCTTCGGCCGGAGCAGCGGGACTCGGCGGGGAAGGGGATTGCTGGCTGTGCGCGGGCGAAAGCCAAAGGGCAAGGCCGAGCAGGAAAAACACAAACCGATGAAAAGAGAAGCAAGGGGCGCGGCGCTTCATGGTCAACTCCTGTGGGTTAGGGTTTTTTTCGAATGCCGTTCCAACCTGATCTCCCTGCCACGCCATGATCGGGATGGATGGCAGGGATGACCCACACCGGGCGGCGACGAGTCGGGGTCACGACTCGTCCGATTCGTATCTATGGCTTGGAACGGCCCTAAAACCTCCATCCATCCGATCGTGTGATCCCCAGCGAAGTGAATGCCCGGCTGCGACGCGCCGAGCGAGCCCTCATCCGGCCAAGCAGGTCTCTCTTCAGACGGGGATGACCGTCGAGCAACAGTAGAAATTCATGGAGCCGCTGGGCGGCAATGGGCGAAAGGCCGTGCTCGAGCTTGCAGGCGTCGCCCTCAGCTTTTCTGGCAGGCAGACCCAGGATATCCCTCAGTAACGTCACCAGGTCGCCATGCCGGTGAGAAAGGCATTGAGCCAGGTGCTGTCCGGAAGGCGAGAGGCGGATGGTGCCCCGATGGCGATGTTCGAGGAGTCGCATCTTGGCAATCGCCGCGACCGTGCGGGTGACGGTGGGCAAACGCACGCCCAGGCGGCGGGCGATGTCCGTCACGCGGACCTCCGCTCGGCGCTGGCCAAGCGACCAGATGGCCTCGATATAGTCTTCGCGAGCAGGCGACAACATAAACTACCTATGGGTAATTACCATTGGGTAAGATAATCCTAGACCGGGCTTTTCCTTTTGTCAAGGCAGAATGGGGGCACCGGGCTTGCCGTCCGGGTGGCGGGAAGTGGGCAAGGCAACGGTTGCCGGCCGAGCCCATCTGGGATAAAAACTGTCTGACGAACGGTTGCTTCACTTGGGGGGATCGCTCCGAGGATGACGCGGAGGAGATTATCCCGGAATGTTCGCGCACTGGGCCTGGTGGCCTTTTTCAATGACCTCTCGAGCGAAATGATTTACTGGGTGCTGCCCTATTTCGTCACCAGCGTGCTCGGCGCGGGTCCTCTCTTCCTGGGTCTGATCGAATCGGTCGCGGAAAGCGTAGCGGGTTTTTCGAAGCTCCTCTCCGGCTATCTCGCCGATCGGTGGCATCGTCGGAAGCCGATGGTGGTGGCCGGATACTTGCTCGCCAACGTCGCCAAGCCCCTGCTCGCCCTGGTTCAGAGTTGGTCTCAGGTGTTTGCCATCCGGAGCGCCGACCGCTTCGGCAAAGGCATGCGCGCTGCGCCACGCGACCTCATGATTGCCGAATCGTCGGAGCCCGGCTCACTGGGCAGCGCCTTTGGCTTTCGGCAGGCGATGGATTCCGCCGGCGCCATCGCCGGGCCTCTTCTCGCCTTGGTTCTGCTGGCGACGATCGTGGGCGACCTCCGGCACCTTTTCCTGCTCGCCGCTATTCCTGGACTTTTCAGCGTCTTCCTGGTTGCCGTGCGTGTTCGGGAAACTTCTCACGCGCCCCGGCCGCGAACCGGTTCGGGAGGGGAACCGGCCGGGGCGTCGCTCGGCCGGCGGTACTACCTGTTGCTGGCCGCCACGGCTCTCTTTGGGCTCGCCAATTCCAGCGACCTGCTGCTCATCCTGCGGGCGCAAAATCTCGGTATGCAGCCCGCGCTCGCGCCGGCGCTGGGTTTGGTCTTCAACAGCGTCTATGCTCTGGCTGCCTGGCCGGCCGGGTATCTATCCGACCGGATGTCCCGCAAGCGCGTGATTGCGCTTGGCTACTTTCTCTTTGCCCTTGTCTATTGTGGATTTGCCGTCGGGCCAGCGGTGCGGATGGTATGGGCGCTCTTTGCGCTCTACGGCTTGTACTACGCTCTGACGGAGGGGGTGGTGCGGGCGCTGGTGGCGGAGCTTGTGACGGAAGGGAACCGAGGCCGGGCTTACGGCTTGATGGGGTTTGTGAGCAGCCTATCGTTGCTTTGCGCGAGCACCCTCGCCGGCTGGCTCTGGCAACACTATGGCCCCGGCGTGCCTTTCTATTTCTCGAGCGGTGTCTCCTTTCTCGCCGTGCTTCTTATTTTGTTGATTTGAAGCGCCCACTCGCCTCTGCCAAGCCACAACAGCAACTGTGCGGCCAGCGCCCCCAAGGAATCAATTCCAACGTCACCGAACGCGCCGGTGCGCTGGGCAGCGAAGAGCTGATGGAGCTCGTCGGCCCCGGCATAGAGGCCTGAGACGAGGAGTGCGGCCAGCGACCATCGGCGGTGCCAGCCGCTGCGTCCGCGGCGAAGAGCGCGAAAAAGCAGCAGGCTGAGAATGAAATAGGCAAGGAAATGAGCCAGTTTCCGCACCACGCCATGCAGAACCTGGATCTCCTCCGGCGAGAGACCCGGGAACAAGTAGCTCGCGAACCGTATAAAGTATCCCCAGGTATGCCCGCTCGAAAACCAGTTCGAGGAAAACAGGGCTATGATTCCCGCCCAGAGTACGGCCGGCCACCAGTGGCTCCACCGGCTGCTGCCGGAAAAAGCGGAAGGGCGCTCTCGAGGGGAGGGGTTCATTCAATGCGGTAGTTGGGCGCTTCCTTGGTGATGATGACGTCGTGGACGTGGCTTTCGCGCAAGCCGGCGCTGGTGATGCGGATGAACTTCGCTTTCTCCTGCAGTTCGGCAATGGTGCAGCAACCGCAATAGCCCATGCCCGAGCGGAGCCCGCCCACGAGCTGCTCGACCAGGCCTGCCAGCGGGCCCTTGCAGGGGACGCGGCCCTCGACTCCTTCGGGGACGGTCTTGTCCCGCGGGGCAGTCTCTTGCCCATAGCGGTCGGCCGTGCCGGTGTCCATGGCGCCGATCGAACCCATGCCGCGGTAGGACTTGAAGGTGCGGCCCTGAAAGAGAATCGTTTCTCCCGGACTCTCGTCGGTCCCGGCAAAAAGGCTGCCAATCATGACGGTGGAAGCGCCGGCGGCAATGGCTTTGCTGACGTCGCCCGAATATTTGATGCCGCCGTCGGCGATGATGGGCACGCCCGTCCCCTGGGTGGCGCGGGCGGCTTCAGCAATGGCCGTCAGTTGCGGCACGCCTGCCCCGGTCACAATCCGGGTCGTGCAAATCGAGCCCGGGCCCACGCCCACCTTGAGCCCGTCTATGCCGAGGGCCGCCAGTTCCTTGGCGCCGTCGTAGGTGCCGACGTTACCGGCAATCAAGTCGACATCCGGGAATTTCTTCTTGAGGGCGCGGACAGCCTCGATCACCCGCTCGGTGTGGCCATGAGCGGTATCGAGGGCGAGGATGTCGGCCTTGGCCCTGAGCATTTCCTGGGCTCGCTCGAGAAAATCTCCGGTGGCGCCGATCGCCGCCCCTACCCGCAAGCGTCCGTGAGCGTCCTTGGTAGCGCCCGGGAACTGGATTCGCTTCTGGATGTCTTTTACGGTGATCAGCCCTTTGAGGTTGAAATCTTTGTCCACCACCAGCAACTTTTCAATGCGGTGTTGCTGGAGAATGCGCTCAGCATCTTCGAGCGTCGTGCCCACCGGCACGGTGACCAATTTCTCTTTGGTCATCACTTCGGCCACCTTGAGGTCGAGCCGCTTCTCAAAGCGCAAGTCGCGGTTGGTCAGGATGCCCACCAGCCGCGGGCCGCGGGTGACCGGGAGGCCGGAAATGCGGTAGTTCCCCATGATCTCAAGTGCTTCTTCGATCTTCGCCTCCGGGGAGATCGTTACCGGGTCCACAATCATGCCGCTTTCCGAGCGCTTGACCCGGTCCACTTCCTCGGCCTGCCTCTCCACCGGCATGCCGCGATGGATGATCCCGATCCCGCCGTGGCGGGCCAGAGCGATCGCCAATCGCGATTCCGTCACCGTGTCCATCGCCGCGCTCACGATGGGAACTCCCAGCTCAACGTTCCGGGTCAAACGAGTGGTGGTGTCCACCCCTGCGGGCAAGACGGAAGAGCGTCCGGGGAGCAAGAGCACGTCATCAAAGGTAAGCGCTTCGGGAGGCGAAACTTGCAGCATAGGTCCCTCGGTCCGACGGCGAAAGAAGATGGTTGTTCGCCCTCGGCGCGCCCGAATCGGGCCACGTAAACTGGCTATTCTAGGGTTTACCGCCCAAAGGGTCAAGGATGCCTACTGGGATGCTGAAAAACCACCCCAAAGTGTCATTCCGAGGCCACACGGTTCTTATGGGGCCGAGGAATCTGCTTTGTCGTCAGCTCCTTGCAAAGCACAAGCAGATTCCTCGCTTCGCTCGGAATGACAAGGGCACCACTTTTTCAGCACACTGCTAAGGTCCTCGAACGATGCGGCGAATACTGTTCCCGGTGGTGAAATAGATGTTTCCATCCGGACCGGTCACAATGTCGAGCAAAGAAGCGCTCGGATCCGTAAAAATGGTCTCCGAGCCTGTGATCTGTTCATTCTGGCTCTCGTCCACCACATAGCGCCGAATCTGGCCATCGTTGAACGCCACCAGAAACAGATGTCCCGACCATTGCGTGAACAGGCTGCCCGTGTAAAACATGATCCCCGTAGGTGCAATCGTGGGGGTAAAACGCACGATCGGCGGAATGGACCCCTGAGCCGGGACGCCGCAAACATAATTCGGGCCCCAGCCATAATTTCCTTGAGAAACAATGCGGTTCACTTCGTCGTCGCAGGTCGGGCCATTTTCCGAAGCATACACCGTGCCGGTCGAAGGGTGGAACGTAAAGTCAAAACTGTTGCGCAGCCCCAGAGCAAAGATCGGGCTGTTCGGGTCGCCCGGAACCGTGCCGGCCGGAGTCGCCACGCCACTCGCGTCAATGGTGTAGCGCAGAATCTTGCCGAGCAGGTTCGGCGTCCCATCGGGATTGGTCAGCGACTGCGAATTTGCCGGATTGCCATTTTCGCCCACCGTGAGATAGAAACGGCCATCCCTGTCAAATCCGATGTTGCCGCCGTTGTGTATCGTGGCGACTGGGATGTCGTTTAGGATCGTCAGTTGATTGATGCCGCTGTTATTTTGATCGGTGAACCTTACGACCCGGCCAACCAGCGGATTCAGGTTCATGTGATAGACATAGACGAAGCGGTTTTGGGAAAAGTTCGGATCAAAGGTCAGGCCGATCAATCCCTGTTCGCCGTTGATACTCACCGGGAGCGTGGCAAAGGGTGTAGGCAGGAGCTGGCCAGTGCTTATGATCCGGATGTTCCCGGTCCTCAATTCGTTGTAGAAGAGCCGGCCGTCCGGAGCAAACGCCATCGTTACGGGAAAATTCGCGTTGGCCAGAAAGGTTTCTGCACGGAAGGGAACTGGCCCGGGGGGCGCCGGATTTCCGGCCACCGTTTCGCTGCAACCCGCCAGGCTCAAACCCAAGATCAGATTCAAAAACGGGAGAAGGAGGGATGGGGCGCGATTTACTTCCAAATTCGTTGCCTCCCTGGTCTTCGGGCGACCTATGGTAGTGGCGCTGGCCAACGCCGTCAATCACCCGGACGGGGACTCCCGGTGGGTATGGGTTCACCTTCAGGTGGAAGCTTAGTGGCTTTCGGACACTCTAAGCAGCCGCCCCGTGGCACTTCTTGTATTTCTTGCCCGATCCGCAGGGGCAGGGGTCATTGCGGCCGATTTTATCGCCCCGGCGGACAGGTTGGCGGGCCTCGCTTGCGGTTTCGCCGCCGGAAAAGACCAACTGCTGCGCCTGGCGGCGTTGCCGGCGTTCGATCTCCCGCGTTTGGTCTTCCTGGGTGACCGGCTGCATGAGGAACAGGTAACGAATCGTTTCCCGGTCGATGCGGTCCAGCAATTCCTCAAACAGCCCGAACGATTCTCGCTTGTACTCGACCAGCGGGTCCTTCTGCCCGTAACCGCGCAGGCCGATGCCTTCCTTCAGGTGGTCGAGGATAAGCAGGTGGTCCTTCCACTGGGTGTCCACGATCTGGAGCATGATCACCCGCTCGTGCCAACGCATCCCTTCCGGGGTGAGCAATTTTTCTTTTTCGTCGTACTTTTGCTTGAGCCGGCCGATCAGCGCCTCGACCAGCTCATCGTGGTTAAGCGCGCCGGGATCGATCCGCTCCGCCTTGATGTCCATGCCGAATTGCGCCCAGATCTCGTTCCGCAGCGCCTGGGCATCCCACTTGTCCGGATGCACCTTGGCGTTGCAGTGCGTGTCGATGATTTCAGTGGCAATATTTTCGGCAATGTTCAGGAGTTCTTCCTTCTGCTCGACGCCCTCGAGCAGCTCGCGCCGCATGCGATAGATCGTCTCGCGCTGCTTGTTCATCACGTCGTCGTACTCGAGCAGGTGTTTGCGGGACTCGAAATTCTGCGCCTCCCTTGCCTTCTGGGCGGCTTCGATGCGACGGGTGATGAGTTTCGATTCGATGGGAACACCCTCCTCCATGCCGAGCTTGTACATCAGCCCGGAGATGCGCTCCCCGCCAAAGATGCGCAGGAGATCATCCTGCAAGGAAAGGTAGAAGCGCGAGGAACCGGGATCGCCCTGGCGCCCGGCACGGCCGCGAAGCTGATTGTCAATGCGCCGCGCTTCATGCCGCTCGGTGGCCAGGATGTGGAGCCCGTTGAAGGCCACCACCTCGTCGTGCTCCTTGTCCGTTTGCGCCTTCCCTTGCTGAAAAACTTCGTTCCACTCTTCCCGCGAGACTGTCTCCGGGTCGCGCCCGGCCTTCAGGAAATGCTCCTTGGCCATGTAATCCGGGTTGCCGCCGAGCAGGATGTCAGTGCCGCGGCCGGCCATGTTCGTCGAAACCGTGATGGTGTGCTTGCGCCCGGCCTGGGCCACGATGTACGCCTCTTTTTCGTGCTGCTTGGCGTTCAAGACGTGGTGCGGGACCCCGGCTTTCTTCAGCATCTCGCTCAGCTTTTCCGACTTCTCGATGGAAATCGTTCCCACGAGCACCGGCTGGCCCTGCTGGTACTTCTCCTGGATCTCGGCAACCGCAGCAGTGAATTTCTCGCGCTCGGTGCGATAGACGATGTCCGAATACTCGTAGCGGATGAGCGGGACGTTCGTGGGGATGACGACCACATCGAGGTTATAGATCTTGGCAAACTCGGCCGCTTCGGTGTCCGCCGTGCCCGTCATGCCGGCGAGCTTCGAGTACATCCGGAAATAATTCTGAAAGGTGATCGTCGCCAGCGTCTGGTTTTCGCGCTCGATCTTGACCCCTTCTTTCGCTTCCACCGCCTGGTGCAGGCCGTCCGACCAGCGCCGCCCGGGCATCAACCGGCCGGTGAATTCGTCCACGATGACCACCTCATCCTGGGCGGATTGCTCGTTTCGTTTGACCATGTAGTCCACGTCGCGCTTAAAGAGGGTGTGGGCTTTCAAAGCCTGATAGACGTGGTGGATGGTGTCCATGTGGGCGGGGTCATAGAGGTTGCCGAGGCCGAGCACTTTTTCCACCCGGGCCACGCCCTCTTCGGTCAGGGTGCACGTTCGTAACTTCTCGTCCAGCGTATAGTCAATGTCGCGGATCAGCTTCGGGATGATCCGGTCGATGCGATAGTATTTGTCGGTGGACTCCTCGGCGGGGCCGGAAATGATCAAGGGGGTGCGCGCCTCGTCAATCAGGATGGAGTCCACTTCGTCCACGATGGCGAAGTGGTGGCGGCGCTGGACACAATCGGCCAGTTCAAACTTCATGTTGTCACGCAGGTAATCGAAGCCAAACTCGTTGTTCGTTCCGTAGGTCACGTCGGCGTTATACGCTTCGCGGCGCTGGGCATCGTCGAGGTCGTGCACAATGACGCCCACCTGCAGCCCCAAAAATCTGTAAATCTTTCCCATCCATTCGGCGTCGCGGCGGGCCAGATAATCGTTTACCGTGACAATGTGCACCCCTTTGCCGGCCAGGGCGTTCAGATAGGCGGGCAGGGTCGCCACCAGCGTCTTGCCCTCGCCCGTTTTCATCTCGGCGATTTTGCCTTCGTGCAGGACAACGCCGCCGATGAGCTGCACGTCAAAGTGGCGCATGTTGAGGGTTCGCCTCCCTGCCTCCCGCACCACTGCAAACGCCGGCACGAGCAACTCCTCGATAGCTTCTTTCATCGCGGTCTTCCGCTCGGCTTCGTCCTCGATCCCTTCCAGCCGCCGCTCCAACTGCTCCTTGAAGGCGGCGGTTCTGGCGCGGAGCTGCTCGTCGGACATGCGCTGCATCTCCGGCTCGAGCGCATTGATCGCCACCATGGTCGGCCGGAGACGCTTCATCTCGCGGTCGTGCTTGGTGCCGATGATTTTGGTCAGGATCGTGTTAAAGGCGGCCATGGTTCAGGGGAGGTCGCTCGGCAAGCCTCGTTCTCTTCGCTCGAATCAATCCATTCTAGAGCCACGCTATCAGCAAGTCAACGCGACCGGTTGTTCAAGCAGCATCTTCTTCCGCGAAAATGCAATCTGCCTCGGCTGACCTCCGCCGCGGCGGGCCTGCCTTGAACGGGGGCGATGGGTCACTGTTTTGACTTTCCGTCTAAGCTTCGTTATCATCGCGCCGAATTCCCTCCGGGGGAAACCCCTGATGCGTTTCCGTCCTTTCCTTGCGGGCTCGTGCTGTGCGCAGCCACGCTGGTCTCCGCGCAGGAGCGAGAATTTCTTGTCCAGAGAGAGCTCTTTGATGGCATTGCCGGCGAATACTCGGGTGAGGTGGCCGCCCCCGGCGGGAGTACCAGCGACGGAAGATCGAAGGCTTTGGAAGCACCTCGCTGTTTGCCATTAACATACGATGCTGGCATACCTGTGCGGTCCCATTGAATTCGCTCCCGACCAGGGCAAGCTCTGGCGCAGGAAGATCCGTCCTTTCCTCGAGGAAGAGCTGCGACATTCCGTTTATGACCCTGCCGCCGACGAAAAGAAAGACCTCACCGAGGATGAAATGGCCCACTTTCGCGAATGGAAGGAGACGGATGCGGAGCGCTACCGGCGGGCGGTGAGAAAAATCATCAACTACGATCTGGACATCATCGAAAACAAGGCCGACTATTTAATCTGTTTCTGGGACAACATGGCCGCTCAGAGCGGCGGGACAGCGGCGGAAATGACCGCCGCCTATCGCAAAGGGATTCCCGTCTATCTGGTGACGGAGGAGCCGCTCAGCCTGATCAGCGGATGGATGCTTGCCTGCGCCGATCGCATCTTCCGATCCCTCGAAGAGCTGAAAGCCTACTTCCAGGAGACCTACGGCCGCCAGGCGCGTCAGACCGCCTTGTGGAGCCGCTGATCCTTCATCTATGCACACTTATGATTTGGAACGTTAAAGTCTCGTTGAGGAGGAACTGATGACGACGCTTATTTTCCTGACGATTCTTGGTTTCGTTGTGGCTGGCCTGCTGTACGCTCGCATGCAGACGCGGCGGCGGCAGACGGGCGAGCTTGTGGTCTCAACGCGGAAGCTTCTCTTGATCCCCCTGGCGTTTTTAGTGGGCGGGGTTCTTTTCAATTCGCTGGTGGTCATCCCGGCAGGCGAGATCGGGGTGGTGCAAGTCCTGGGCGCGGTGCGGCCGTACGTTCTGCGGGAGGGCCTCCGCACGGTGAACCCGATTGCCAATGTGATTCGCATGTCGGTTCGCACCCAGGAAGTGAAAGAGGTGGCCAGCGTGCCCAGCCAGGAAGGCCTGCTCATGCACCTGGAGACTTCGCTGCTTTTCAATCTTTCGCCGGAGCAGGCGCCCCAGGTCTTCCGCAACTACGGGCTGGGCTATCGGGAGGTGGTGGTCGCCCCCACCTTGCGGTCGGTGATCCGAGGCGTCACCGCCGAGCACGATGCCAAAGCGCTCTACACGGCTGGCCGGGAAACGGTTACCGTCGAAATCCAACGGCAACTCGACAAGGTGTTTGGCCCCGCCTTCCACGCCAGTCAAGTGCTCCTACGTGATGTCAAGCCGCCCACTTCCGTTTCCGAAGCCATCGAGCGGAAGTTGCGCGCCGAGCAGGAAGCGCAGCAGATGCAGTTCGTGCTCCAGCGCGAGAAACAGGAAGCGGAACGCAAACGCATCGAGGCCGCCGGCGTGCGCGACTTTCAAGCCATCGTTTCGCAAGGGATTACGCCGTCCTTGTTGCAATGGAAGGCCATCGAAGCGACCGAAAAGCTCGCCGCCAGCCCGAACACGAAGTTCATTTTGAGCGGCCGCGGCTTGCCGGTGCTGAGCACGATGATTGAGAAATAACCACTCGCCGTGAACCACCGGTCGCCGATGGGAGTATCGGAATTCATTCCGATATGCATGTCGGGCGCTAAGCCCGACAATGCCTGCTGCCATGATTATTGCCGTCGGATCCATGCGTCGGCCCAAACTCAACGCCGTCTGGGAGGCGGCCAGCGCTTTCTGGCCGCTCATCTCCCCGGACGAGCCCTTTGAAGTCCTTGGCGTCGAAGTCTCCAGCGGCGTCGGGCACACGCCGCTGACGCGCGAGGATTTGATGAGCGGGGCCCGCTCCCGTGTCGAGCGGCTCATTCAAAAAGCGCAGGCGGAAAAGCAACCGTGGAGATTTCTGGTGGGGCTCGAAGGAGGGTTCGACGTCGTTCGGAGAGACAAGGACAGGTTGGTGTTCCTGGAAAGCTGGGCCTACGTCTCCGATGGCCAGCGCGGTTCGTTTGGCAGCGGCGGGAGCATCTTGATTCCCGAGCCCATCGCCAAAGCGGTGGTGGACGATGGTGTCGAGCTGGGCCACGTCATCGACCGGTTTGCAGGCAAAAAAGAGCTGCGCGACCACGAAGGCGCCTGGGGGATCCTCACCCTCAATCTCATTCGCCGGCAGGATTCCTTTCGCACGGCAGTGATCAACGCCTTTGCCCCTTTCTACAATGCGGGCGCCTACCGCCCGGCATCGCGGGGTGATCCGGGGCGCCGCCCCGATTGACGAATTACCCAGGACGATTAACATAGTGCCCGGAGGCAATCATGGATTTTGTCAAAGGCAACATGGGCTGGGTGGAAGTCATCTGCGGCCCCATGTTTTCCGGCAAGAGCGAGGAACTGATTCGACGCTTGCGGCGGGCCGAGATTGCCCGCCAGCGCGTGCAGATTTTCAAGCCGCTCATTGACCAGCGCTATTCCCAGGCCGAAATCGTCTCCCACAGCGACCTTCGCATTGCTTCCGATCTGGTCACCTCGGCGGTCGAAATTCTGGAGCGGGTGGACCCCAGGACCGAGGTGATCGGGATTGATGAAGGGCAGTTCCTGGGCGACGAGCTGGTGGACATATGCCAGAAGCTGGCGAACATGGGCAAGCGGGTAATTGTCGCCGGCCTCGATACCGACTTCATGGGCCGGCCCTTCGCCCCTATCCCGCACCTGCTCTCCATCGCCGAGGAGATCACGAAGTTGTTGGCGATTTGTGTCCGCTGCGGCAACCCGGCCAAGCACACCCAGCGATTGATCGGCTCGGAGGAATTGATCGTGGTCGGCGCTCAGGACAAGTATGAAGCGCGCTGCCGGCGTTGCTTTGAGCCCCGCCCAGGCGGACTGGCTCACGCCAGGGCCGAAAAGGACAAGGAAAGCAAGCACCCTGCCTGAGGCGGGACAAGGAGCCGCTTGCCCGGCAAGGCTCGTTGGCGGGCTGAGCCGTTTCTTTCCCGCGATCTTCGCCCGCCTCGATAGAATGGGGGCTGGTGAGGAGATGAATCTGAGTCTGACGGCATCGGCGCCGACGCGCATTGACCTGGCCGGCGGCACGCTGGACATTTGGCCGCTCTACTTGTTTCACGAGGGCGCGCTGACCGTGAACGTGGCGATTGACCGCTACGCTCATTGCTCGCTTTCGCCGCGTGCCGACGGCAAAGTTGTTTTTATTTCTCGCGATATCCGCCGGCGCGAAGAATTCGCTTCCTTTGGCGCCTTTCTCCGCGCGCGGCGCTATCGCCTCCCGCTGCCGGCGCGGCTGGTGCGTTTCTTCGACCCGCAAGGCTCGCCGGCTGCCCGGCGCGGGTCCTTCCGCGGTTTCACGCTGACCACCGATTCGCTTGCCCCGGCGGGCGCGGGCCTTGCCGGTTCGAGCGCGCTGAATATTGCCCTTTGCGCTCTGCTGAACACGCTCGCGCGCGCCCGGTACACCGCCGAGCAGCGCATCACCATCGCCCGCAACGTCGAAGCGCAGGTCATCCGCGTGCCGACGGGCGAGCAGGACTACTACCCCGCCACCTTCGGCGGCGCGCACGCGATCCATTTCGGGCCGGCCGGAACTCGTCGTGAAGCGTTGCCTCTCGATGCCGTCGAATTCGATCGTCGCTTTGTGCTTTGCTACACCGGCAGGCCGCGGCAGTCCGGCATCAACAATTGGGAGGTGATGAAGGCTCATCTCAACGGCGACCGGCGGGTGCGCAGAAATTTCGATCAGCTTGCCGAAATTGCCGGCGCAATGCGCTCGGCGCTCCTGGCTCGCAACTGGAACCTTGTGGCCGAGCTCGTGCGTAAAGAGTGGCGCTGCCGCCGCCGCAATCTCCCCGGCATCACGACCCCGCAAATCGGCCGCCTCATGAGACTGGCCCGGCAGAAAGGCGCGCTCGCGGGCAAGGTTTGCGGCGCGGGGGGCGGTGGTTGCGTTTTTTTCTTGATCGAGCCCGGCGCCCGCAGCGATGTCGAGCGGGCTCTCGCCGCGGCCGGGGCGCGTATCCTGCCCTTCGCCGTTGCCAGGGCAGGCGTCCGGGTCCATTCCGGCGGAGAGGCGATGTAAAGGGATGCCCGGCGCGTCTTTGTTTCGTATGGAGGATGGCCGGTTGCGGCCTGGCCTTCGCGCCATTCTTTTTCTGGCCCTCACACTGGTCCTCTACTACTTGACGGTCGGAGCTTTTGCTGTTTGGCCCGGAGCCCTCCCCGGCAGGAGCGCTCTCGTCTGGGTTGGGATCTGGCGAGGCGTCCAGTTAGTCATCCTGCTGATCGTCTCCCGTTTCATGGTCGTCTGGTTCGACCGCCGCAGCTTCCGCACGCTCGGGCTGTGGAACTATCCCGGCTTCGCGCGCGAACTGGCGATGGGGGCAGCGCTTGGCTCGGCGACAGTGACCGCCGGGGCGATTCTGCTGCTTGCGTCGGGCAGGCTGGTCATCGTCACCTGGACGGACAACTGGAAAGAAACCACCGTCGCTGCGGCGACTGGTTTCCTGCTGGTTGCGATAGCTGCGAGCTGGGAAGAAATTCTCTTCCGCGGCTATCCTTTTCAGCGGCTGATCGAGTCGCTGAGCCCGGTTGCGAGCGTTGCGATCTTCTCCACGTTTTTCGGCTTGATGCACAAGAGCAACCCTGATGCGACACCTCTCTCGGTGGCGAACACGGTTATCGCCGGGACTTTCTTTGCCGTGGCCTATCTCAAGACCCGGGGCCTTTGGCTGCCCCTGGGGTTCCACATTGCGTGGAATTACGTGCAGGGCTGCCTGTTTTCGCTGCCGGTGAGCGGCATCCGCATGTACCGCCCGGCCGCTATCCTCGAGTGGCGTCCGCCGGTTTGGCTATCGGGAGGTGGCTACGGCCTTGAGGGGAGCGTGGTGACAACCCTCCTGCTTGCGGCCCTCACCCTATGGCTTGTACGGACCAGGCGCGTTTCTCCTTCCGCCGCTATGCGAGAAGTTCTAAAATGATTGTTGGAGCGGGAGCCATGCAGCGTTGGGCGCTCTCCACTGGCGCGTTGTTGGTTATCGGTCCGGCTGTGGCGGGGCTTGCCCTGAGCGGAACCGAAGGGTCATGGGCCATCCCGAAAGGTCGGGATCGGCCTGCCGTTGATCAGCGATCCTCAGGAAAACTCAGCCCCGAAACCCGCCTGCTTCTCGTCCGGGAACTTTCCGGAGAATTTTCCCGCGCCAAGATAGCCCTGCCCGCGGGGAAGAAACCCGTTCAGTTGGAAGCGGGCAAGCCTTTGAACGAAGCCCAGTTGAAAGATCTCATCGCCCGCAACGGGATCTCGGTCAATCCGGGGGACACCGCCCAGATCACCAAAATGAGCTTTGGGAATGATCAGATCGTGTTTGAGATCAACGGCGGAGGCAAGCGCAAGAAGCGTTGGTACAACCGTGTCGAGATTGGTGTGGGTCCGACCACCCGTCCCATCAGCCGGCCGTCGGAGCCGGGGCTCGAGCCGCACGGTTGCGCCATTGTCTTGAAATTCCCGCAATCGGTCCCGGAGGTAACGTCTGTCGAACTGAAACAGCATCTCTCCGCCCTGCTCGACTTCTCTGGCCAGCGCACTGCCGCCGCGATGTGGATTGAATCGCTTCCCAAGGAATTTCAGGAAGCCATCAAAAACCGTGAGGCGAAAGTCGGCATGACCGAAGAGATGGTGTTTACCGCCGTAGGCCGTCCCGACCGGAAGGTAAGAGAACTCCGCGAGGGTGTCGAGGAGGAAGATTGGATTTACGGCAACCCGCCTTCCAAGGTGACCTTCATCACCTTCCGTGACCACAAGGTTGTACGCATCCAGGAATTTCCTTAGAAAGGGGGCAAGCTGAAGCATGCCCCTACACAGACATAACACAGACATAGCCGGACAGTGCCCTTGCGTGCGCATCCTTGACTCGGTCTAGCTGTGCCCGTATGATTCGTTTTTTGCGCCCTTGTTTTCTGCCTGCGCTCTTGAGGCTGATCCCGCTCTGCGGGACGGATCAGCGTCGTCCCGAAGCCTCGGGCCGAGCACCCACCCCTTATGCATGAAGGAGACGAGAGATGGCCGTCAAAGTAGGCATCAATGGTTTTGGCCGCATCGGGAGAAATCTCTTTCGCGCCAGCATGGGCGAGCCGGCGCTCGACTTTGTCGCCGTCAACGACATCACCGATCCCAAGACGCTGGCTCATTTGCTGAAGTACGACTCGGTGCTCGGCAACTTGACGGCGAAAGTTTCCTGCACGGCTGATTCCATCGCAGTGGACGGGCAATCTTTCCGTGTTTTTAAGGAAAAGGATCCGGCGGCCCTGGATTGGTCCTCGGTGGGAGCCCAGATCGTGGTCGAGTCCAGCGGCCTTTTTACCAAAGGCGCCGAGGCGGCCAAGCATCTCCGCGGCACGGTCAAGAGAGTCATCATCTCGGCCCCGGCCACCGAAGAGGACATCACCATCGTTCTGGGCGTCAATGAAAATGCTTACGACCCGGCCAAGCATCGCGTCATCTCCAACGCCTCTTGCACCACCAATTGCCTGGCTCCCGTCGCCAAGGTTTTGCAGGACAACTTCAAAATCCTCCACGGCACGATGACCACCATCCATTCCTACACCAACGACCAGCGGGTGCTCGATCTGCCGCACAAGGATCTGCGGCGCGCTCGGGCGGCGTCGCTTTCCATGATTCCGACGACTACCGGCGCCGCCAAAGCGCTGCACCTGGTCATTCCGGAGTTGAAGGGCAGACTGGACGGCTACGCCATGCGCGTGCCCACCCCCAACGTCTCGGTGGTGGACTTGACCGTTACGACGGAAAAGCCGGCCACCGCCGATCAAGTGAATGCGGCGATGAAGGCGGCGGCCGAGGGGCCGATGAAGAGCATCCTCGAATACACCGAAGAGGACCTGGTTTCCTCGGATTTCAAAGGGAACCCGCACTCGGCCATCATTGATGCCCACTTCACCAAGGTCGTCGGCGGCAATTGCGTCAAAGTCCTGGCCTGGTATGACAATGAGTGGGGTTATTCCTGCCGCCTGCGCGACCTGATCAAATTTCTGGCGACAAAAGGTTTTTAGGCAATGAACGCTGCTTGTGAGGCGGCGCGCTTCGTCCGTTTTGTCCTCAGTAAACGCCAGGAGACGGGGACCACCGGTGCCGAAACTTTCTGTTCGTGAGCTGGACCTGAAGGGCAAACGCGTTTTCATGCGCGTGGATTTCAACGTTCCCCTCACGGCGGAGGGCGACGTGGCCGAAGACACCCGTATCCGCGCCTCGCTCGAGACCATTCGCTACGCGGCGAGCCAGGGGGCCAGGGTGATTTTGGCCTCCCACCTGGGCCGGCCCAAGGGTAAGCCCGATCCGCGGATGAGCCTCCGGCCGGCGGCAACGCGCCTGAGCGAATTACTTGGCCAGCCGGTTACCTTTGCCGAAGACTGCATCGGCGCTCCCGCGCAACTTGCAGCCGCCGCTTTGCGCCCGGGCCAGGTCCTCCTGCTTGAAAATCTTCGCTTTCACAAAGAAGAAGAGGCCAACGACGCCCATTTTTCTCAAGCGCTGGCAGGTCTCGCCGATCTTTATGTCAACGACGCCTTCGGCTCAGCCCACCGCGCCCATGCTTCCACCGAGGGCATCACCCGATTCGTGCCCGCGGCCGCGGCGGGCTTTCTCATGGAAAAGGAACTGACCTATCTCGGCAAGGCGATTTCCCGGCCAGACCGCCCCTACGTGGCCATTCTCGGCGGCGCGAAGGTTTCCGACAAAATCGAAGTCGTGGAAAATTTGATGAAGCTCACCGACGCCATGTTGATTGGTGGCGGCATGGCCTATACGTTTCTCAAGGCGCGAGGCATCCCGGTGGGCAGGTCGCTGGTCGAGGACGACAAGCTCGACCTCGCCCGGAAGGTCCTGGACGATGCCGCCAGACGACACTTTCCCTTCAAGCTGCCGATCGATCACGTCGTCGCGGAAAAGCCCGACGCCGCCCCGAGCGGCATGGTGCCCGTGGAAAAGACTCCCGCGGACCAGATGGGTTTGGACATCGGCCGCCAGACGATCAACGAATACTGTGGCCGCATCGCCGGCGCGAAAACAATTGTCTGGAACGGCCCCATGGGCGTGTTTGAAAAATCTCAGTTCGCCCGCGGAACGATGGCCGTAGCCGAGGCAGTGGCCAAATCCGGCGCGACGAGCATTATTGGCGGGGGCGATTCGATTGCCGCGGTGCAGATGGCCGGCGTGGCCGACCGCATCACTCACATTTCCACCGGAGGCGGCGCTTCGCTTGAGTTTCTGGCAGGCTACAAGCTGCCCGGCGTGGAAGCGCTCACTGACAGATGAGGCGGGTGCCCAAGGCCATGTCATGCTGAGCGCAGCGAAGCATCTGAATCCGGATTCTTGGCCAGTCAGGACGGGCTCACAATGACGACAGGAGAAGTGTAGTGCGACGCCCGGTCATTGCCGGCAACTGGAAGATGCACAAGACGCGCGTGGAGACCCGCGGGTTCTTGCTGAAGCTTCGCCCGCTTATCGCCCGTTCGACTCACTGTGATGTGGTGGTGGCGGCGCCCTTCACCAACCTGGAGACAGCCATTGATGCGGCGCGCGGCTCCGACATTGCCGTCGCTGCCCAGGACGTTCACTGGGAGAAGGAAGGTGCCTTTACGGGTGAAGTTTCCGCCGGCATGCTCGCCGAACTGGGCTGTGAATATGTCATCGTGGGCCACTCGGAGCGCCGGCAGTATTTCGCGGAGACGGATGGAACCGTCCAGAAAAAAACAATCGCCGCCATCG
>Ga0209320_10000032_pt1 | contig 64459 bp, 44 predicted proteins | sample Rifsed13ft4_FD_184008 | JGI IMG/M metagenome (GOLD analysis project Ga0209320, IMG submission 184008) | Soil microbial communities from Rifle, Colorado, USA - sediment 13ft 4 (version 2) | ecosystem: Environmental > Terrestrial > Deep subsurface > Rock core/Sediment | place: Rifle, Colorado... | reverse complement strand
TCCAAATTTAGCGGGGACATCTCCTTCTACCGGTGCTGGCGCTGCCGCAAATGGATCAGCGTTTGGATCCATCATCATTTTAACTTCCTTGGTAACCGCCTTTAGATTATCAAACTGTCCCAAAGGATTCAAGTCGGCAAAATAGGTGTTTGGGAAAGCCAGTAGTATATGTAGGTGTTTTGAAAAATATAAATAGTTCATAAAAACTAGAATACCCACAATATGCAGCCACCAGAAAACTTCAAAAAGAATCATCACGGACTCATTTGCCATTCCGTTAAATATTGGCTCAATAAATTGACTTACCGGAAAAGAGCCTGCTTTTATGAAATGGGAAAAACCACCCGGTACGTTTTGCAAATGCAAATCAGATGCATCCATCAATAAAAACAAAGCCATTAAAACGACTTCAAAATAAAGTATATAATTGGCATCATTCTTAGGAAATCCTTTCAAATCCCCCATAGCGAAACGTCTCAGCTTTATTACGTTCCTTCTTATCCAAAAAACACTTACCGCAACCAAAACCAGCAACGCCAATATCTCAAAAGAGGCTATTAGGACGTCATACAATGACCCTAAAAAGGCAAAAACTCTGTGCGTATCAAATAAACCATCGATGATGATTTCCAATAGCTCGATGTTAATGATTATAAAACCTAAATAAACAACAATATGGAGCGCACCAGCTATCGGTCTTTTGACCATTTTGGATTGGCCCATGGCTATCATGGCCATGTTTTTCCAACGAGCACCCGGATTATCTTTCCGGTCCACTTCTATACCTAAATTTATGTTTCGTTTGATTTTTTTTATGTTGCTAAAAAAGTAACCAAATCCAACGACCAATAATATGGCAAATAATATATTGTCTAAATAGCTCATTAAAATTTAGTTTTTGTTTTGTGAAATTGAATCGCTAACTGGCGCTTTGTACGGCTTGTCCTTTTTCCCGAAAACAGAAATGTTTATATATCTTGTAGGATGAAGTCTGACGTCTTGAAGTAAAAGTTCTAACTCTTTGGAGGTTTTATCTAAATTATTATACAAAGCATCGTCATTCAACAATTTACCCATTGTTCCATTTCCGGATTTCAAACCGTTCATTATACCATCAACTTTAGCTAATGTTTCATTCAGGTTTTTTACCGTTTTTCCTAGGTCGGCTTTATTTAATGAATCGGAAATTTTTGAAAAATCGTCTGAAATTTTACTGAAGTTGGTTACAACTCCTTTTATTTGAGCTTTATTATCATCCAAGATGCTATTCATGCTCAAAGAAGCTTTATGGAACTGTTCCATAGTAAAACTCAATTCACTTAGGCTTTTTCTTAAATCTTCCTGGGCTTTCTTATCTAAGACGTTATTGACCCCTGTAATCAGAACATCGGCGTTAGCCATTATCTTTTCTAATTTTTCTTGAATGGGCGCTAACTTATCACCCACAGTTTCTGTAAGTCCCAATCTAATTTCCCCTTTTAATCTTTGCCCATCTTCTGACACCGATTGATCGTTAAAATTAGGCTCAATCGCAATTTGTTTTCCTCCAATGAAACCTGGCTCATATATAATTGCAACACTAGATTTTGAAATTGGAAAATCGGTTTTTATCTGAAGTTCAACTACTAACTTGCCAGTATTTTTCTCAATGGTGATATTGTTAACTTTACCTATAACCAATCCGTTTAGAGTTACCGGAGCAGCTGTTGCTAAACCTTCGACGGTTTGATATTCTACGTAAAATGTTTTGTAGCTGCTGAAAAGGTCTCTTCCTTTTAAGAAACTGTACCCCCAAATAAATAATAATATCGACGCAATTACTAAAATTGCTGTTTTTATTTCTCTCGTTAATTTCAAAATGTAAGTATTTTTGACAAATTTAATATAAAATAATGAACTTGCTATAATTTTATTGCTTCTTGAATACTAATCTTTCTCCCGTTTTTGAAGGCAATCAAAAAAGCAGAATCATAGCCTTTTGCTTTTGCCTCCTCCAATAAACGCATTGATTCCGTATAATCAGAAGTCTCACCGTACATGTATTTGTATACATTGTTGTCGTAGTCCATCGATATGCTTCTTAGTCCCCTGAAATTTCTTGGGCTCAGTTCCATTTTTCTTCCGCTTGCTGAAATTTGCACTTTAAACAGAACATCGGAACTGTCTTGCTTGGCTATTGGCTTTTTAGACTCAACCGAGGTTGAAACTTCCCTACTGTTATTTTCTACATTTTTTTGGGATGGCCTTACTTCATAGGTTTCGACAGCCCCAGTGCCATAATATTCGTTTTTATAACTGATGATTGCGCTCGCAATTGCTGTCGCTATTTCAATTTGCCCAGATTCTGAATCTAACAGATTCCCCTCAGTATAGTTAGAAATAAATCCCATTTCTATTAAGACTCTTGGCATATATGCTTTGTGAAGCACCATAAACGGAGCTTGTTTCACACCACCTCCCCTTATTTTTTTTCCTAGTGCCTCAAATGAATTTTCTATTTTACTTGCCAACGATATACTGTTGTCGAGATATTCTTCCTGCATCAAAGTCAACCCTATCATGGTTTCCGGGGAGTTTGGATCGAAACCTTCATATTTGCGTTTGTAATCTTTCTCCAATGTAATTACGGAATTCTCCTTTTTGGCGGCCTCTAAATTAGACGCGACCTTATTCATACCCATTACGTAGGTTTCCGTACCATCAGCAGCAGTATTTCGATTTGCATTGCAATGAATCGAAACAAAAATATTGGCATCAGCCCTGTTTGCAATATTGGCTCTTTCAACTAAGTCAATAAACACGTCCGTTTTCCTGGTATAAGTAACATCAACCTTAGAGTTAGCCTCCAATAGTTTGCCCACTTTTAACACAACCGCTAAAGCAATGTTTTTTTCGACGTGCCCATTATACACAGCGCCAAAATCATGGGCGCCATGGCCTGCATCTAAGGTTACTTTAAAGTTGTTGGTTTGACCATAAGTTACAAAAGAGATCGTAATTAGAAAAAAAGTAAGTGACACTTTAATTTTATTTAATATGAGCATAATTCTAAGGTTAATTTAATTAAAATACTAAGGCTATAAAAAATTTTATTTGATTATTTTTGACAAAAAATAATATGTAAGTTTGACACTTCAAAAAACAAGCCATAATTTTACAAAAATAGCATTTAAACCTTTGCAGACAAACTTATTTAATATCGTTTTACTATCATTTTTCATAACAATGGGATATGGAAATTTATATTCCCAAGATATATCAAAAAAAACGACCGCCATACCCAATAAAAAAGAAGCGGTTACATCCTCATCTATCGTTAATGCTGAAAGGAAAGAGACAGTAGACACCAAAACACAAGCCGATACCATCATAAAAAAAGATAGCATAAGACCCGCCAAAGTGTTTCTTGACGGAAAAGTAAAATACAAGGCCGAGCAATATGCCCGCATTGATCAAAAGAAAAAACTCATTACCCTCTACGATAAGGCAGAGCTATATTATCAAGACATTGAATTGAAGGCAGGAATAATAGTGATGGATTATGAAAAAAATGAAGTCTATGCCGGAAGAATAAAAGATTCCACAGGTAAATACACCCAATACCCCAACTTCAAGCAAGGGGAGAATGTGGTGGAGCCAGACTCTATTCGATTTAATTTCAAGACAAAAAAAGCCTTAATTTGGAATTCACGGTCTGATCAAGGGGAATTTAAAATCAAAGCCGAAATCACAAAAAAGGAGAATGATTCCGTTTACTTTCTAAAAGGCGCTCGATTTACCACTTCAAAAAACATCGATAATCCTGAATATTATTTCCAAACCGATAAAGTAAAATTTATTCCGGGCAAAAAAGTGGTCACGGGTTTAACCAACATGGTCATCGCAAACGTTCCAACCCCAATAGCGCTGCCCTTCGCTTATTTTCCAATGAGTAAAGAGACTAATATTTCAGGATTGATATTACCCAGTTATAATGACTCCAATCTTAGGGGGTTTTCGCTACAAAACGGAGGCTACTATTTTGCTTTAAACGATCATTACGATTTAACCGTATCGGGAGACTACTATACCAATGGGAGTTACGGGATGCGTTTTGAATCATCTTATGCAAAAAGATACAGCTACCGAGGCAATCTAAATTTCAGGTTCGAAAACTTGATAACCAGTGAGAGGGGTTATCCCGATTATCTAAAACAAAAAATCTATAATTTACAGTGGTCCCATTCCAGGGATTCCAAAGCGAACCCTAATTCCAGTTTTTCGGCCTCCGTGAATCTTGGAAGCAGTAAATACTTTAAACAATCCATAAACCAGGCGAATATTGGTTCAAATCTCAATAATACTTTAAACTCGTCCATTTCTTATTCAAAAACATTTAATTCCGTACCACAAGTTAGAATGTCATTGTCTGCAACACATTCGCAAAACACACAAACGGAAGTAATTAACATGACATTGCCTACACTTCAGCTTAGTGTGGATCGCATTTATCCTTTCGTAGGAAAAGACGGGGTTAAAAAAGGTTTCATCAAGAATCTAAATTTACAATATAATCTAAGCGGCAGAAATACCATAACTACTACAGACTCACTATTCTTTAAACCGCAAATGTTTAGAGATGCCCAGCTGGGTGTACAACACTCCATCCCTTTAAGCACCAATTTTAAATTGTTTAAATATTTTAGCGCGTCTTCTTCTTTAAACTACGAGGAAGTATGGTATGCCAAAACAATTGAGAGAAATTATGATGCCGACCAAAGTAAAGTAGTGGACAAAACCGTAAATGGTTTTGATGCTTATAGAACCTACTCTTTTTCATCCAGCGTGGGAACCACCATTTACGGTACGTTTAATTTTGGCGAAGGCAAAAAAATTCAATCTATCAGACACGTCATGCGACCATCCGTTTCCTACGGTTACACCCCAAGTTTCGAAAAATATTATGACACCTATGCTTTGGATGCCAGCGGAACTACAATTAAACAATATTCACGTTTTGAAAAAGGGATTTTTGGCGCTCCAGGTTTAAACAATTCGAACACATTGGGGTTTGACTTGAGCAATACTTTTGAAGCTAAAGTAACAGACAAAGACAGCACCAAAGTCGAGGCTAAAAAAATTATGCTGCTCAATAACTTTAATTTATCAAGCAGTTATAATTTGGACGCAGACGGAGTAACTGCGCTTGCTTGGTCGCCAATCAGGGTTAGCGGCGGAACTCAGCTATTGGACAATAAAATGAATGTCAATTTTGGGGCAACCTTGGACCCCTACGCCATTGACAATTCTGGAAAAAGAATTAATCTCTTCAATATTGATAATGGGGGGAGTCTCTTTAGGATGACGAGTGCCAATATGACTTTGAATTATTCCCTTTCGAGCTCGGAAAAAGACGGAGCCAAGGAAGATAAAAATGTTCAAGGTCAACGAAACGGTGGACGTGAGGATGATCTTTTCGGAAAAAATACGGTGGTAAATGACAATACGAAAAGCCAGTTTGACGGAAGTGAAGAAGAGGGTGAAGACAAAATAGCAGCGTTTTTCAATTCTAAGCTGCCTTGGGATATGACATTTGCCTATTCCTTAACCTATGGGAACAACAATAGGGAGAATAAAATTATCGGAAACTCGATAATGATTTCCGCCAATGCTGATTTGACGCCCAAATGGAAAGCAGGAATATCAACCGGTTATGATTTCGTACAGAACGGTGTAACCTTCACCCAATTGCGTTTCGAACGCGATCTATTGAGTTGGAGAATGGATTTTAATTGGACTCCATTTGGAACAAATGCCAATTGGGGCTTCTTTATTGGAATCAAATCAGGTGTCTTAAGTGATATCAAATGGGAAAAACGAAGTACAAACACAACTCGTTAATTCCAATTATTTTCACATCTTTAATATTTAAACATAATTTTACCATATAATCCTTTGCAGCATGAAAAAGATAATTTTTACCGAGAAAGCCCCCGCTCCTATTGGTCCTTACAACCAGGCTGTACTTAAAGGGAACACGCTTTACACTTCAGGACAGATTGCCCTAAACCCAGAAACGGGAGCATTAGTGACAGATAATATCGAAGCTGAAACGCAACAAGTAATGCAAAACATGAAAGCGGTATTGGATGAAGCGGGAATGACCTTTGAAAACGTGGTCAAAACGACCATATTCATCATGGACATGAATGATTTCGGCAATATAAATACGATCTACGCTTCCTATTTCAACGAGAAAACCGCTCCAGCACGTGAAACGGTTCAAGTGGCATGCTTGCCAAAGAATGTAAATGTAGAAATTTCTATGATCGCGATACTTTAATTAGTATCGCCAACACAAACATTACAAATTATTTGTTTGCTATATGGTAAGCAATTAGTCCATCTATTGGTCGACGTAGCACGTTCCCTAATTTCATATCGTATTTGTCAAAAGTCTGTTGCAGCTCATCCTTCAAATAGAACGCTATAGAACCTACAAAATGCACTGGCACTTCCTTGCAATTATCGTATTGTCTTATATAATTTTTCACAAAAGACTTCATTCCCCTAAAAATAATTTTTTTGCAAAACTCCGTGTCTTTATGCTGAATTAAAAACTTGGCAAAAGTGGCCAAATACGCATTTGGGTTAGGCTCTTTGTATAATTTGTGTTTCACGGCATCCGGATCTAGATCATAATCTTTTTCAAATTGTGCTGCCAATTCTTTTGGCATTTTATTGAAATAGTATTTTCTGATTAATTCTTTTCCAAAAACATTACCGCTACAATCATCCATCACAATATAACCCAATGATTGCACTTTTTGTTGCAGTTCTTTACCGTCAAAATAACTACAGTTCGACCCAGTTCCTAATATACTGACAATCGCTTTTTGTCCCTTAGGCGTCGTCGCATAGACAGCTGCATAAGTATCCTCTTCCACTGAAACAATCGCATTTTCGAAATAATTTTTAAAAACTTGCGACAGGTTAAGTTTCATTCTATCCGTTCCGCAGCCCGCACCATAAAAAAACAAATGCGTTGCGTTTTTCTTGTTTTGTAGAATATCAAAACGATCGTTCAGACGTTCGATAATTTCATCCGATTCAAGTACCTCAGGATTTAATCCTAATGTTTGTGTCGTAAACAACACTTTGCCATTATCATCAATTGCTATCCAATCGGCTTTTGTAGAGCCACTATCAACTATTAATCTCATCTTTTCGTGTTTTTGGTTTTTGGTTTCTCTTTCAATCTGAGATCGATATGGTTAAAACCGATACAATATAAATATAAAAAAATAAAATCCCGTTAAAATAAAATAATAACGGGATTTTGTAAAAATATTCTGTTATTTCAATCCTGCAACATGCACGGATAAATCGATCAATTTACTTGAGTAACCGTATTCATTATCATACCAAGATATGATTTTGAAAAAAGTAGAGTTCAATCCGATTCCTGCATTGGCATCAACAATAGATGTTCTAGGATCTGAAACGAAATCTTGAGACACTACTAAATCTTCAGTGTATCCTAAGATACCTTTCATTGTAGTTTCAGATGCGCTTTTCAACACTGCCATAATTTCTTCATAAGAAGTCTCTTTCGCTACTTTTACAGTTAAGTCGACCACGGAAACGTCTACTGTAGGAACACGCATAGACATTCCTGTCAATTTCCCGTTCAATTCAGGAATTACTTTTCCTACTGCTTTAGCAGCTCCCGTAGAAGATGGGATGATGTTGCATGAAGCAGCACGTCCACCTCTCCAATCTTTTTTGGAAGGCCCGTCAGTTGTCATTTGAGTCGAAGTGGTAGCATGAACAGTAGTCATTAAACCCTCAACAATTCCAAAATTGTCATTTATAACCTTAACCAATGGCGCTAAACAGTTCGTTGTACAAGAAGCATTAGAAACGATCAAATCAGAAGCTTTTGCAGTTTCATGATTTACACCCATTACAAACATAGGCGCATCAGCGGATGGGGCAGAAATAATCACTTTTTTTGCACCACCTTTGATATGCTCATTTGCAGTTTCAATTGTAGTAAAAAAACCAGTACACTCGGCCACTACATCAACATCAACCTCATTCCATTTCAAGTCAGCAGGATTTCTTTCTGCAGTAATACGGATGTTTTTTCCGTTTACAAAAAGTTGTCCTTCTTTAACTTCAACTGTTCCATTAAAACGTCCGTGAACTGAATCATATTTTAACAAGTACGCTAAATGGTCTACATCTAATAAATCATTTATTGCCACAACCTCTACATTATCTCTGTTAATAGATTCTCTGAAAACAATTCTTCCTATTCTACCAAAACCGTTTATTCCTAATTTTACTTTTGACATCTTTTTTAATTTTTGTTATTGTTTAACTTATTCAAAGTCTAATTTCCTCACAATAAACTTCAATTTCTTTTTATGTTGACATTATGTCCGAAACTCTCAATAATTCTCTATCAATTTCAGTTTTACCTTTTATTGCTTGTTCCAGCGGCGTCAATGTCACCTTATCATTTTGCAAACCAACCATATAATTTGATTTTCCTTCTAATAATGACTCGACCGCCTTCACACCTAACCTACTGGCCAGAACCCTATCAAAACAAGACGGGGAACCACCACGTTGCATATGGCCTAAAACGGAAACTCTCACGTCATATTCAGGTAAATTTGCCTCTACGTAATCTTTTAATTCAAATACGTTTTTACCAATTTTATCGCCTTCTGCGATTACCACGATACTTGAAGATTTCCCTGAAGCCTTACTTTTTTGTAATGAATCCAGTAATCTCTCTAAGCCTAAATCTTCCTCAGGTATTAAAATTTCTTCGGCTCCCGCACCTATTCCTGCATTCAAAGCAATATGCCCCGCATCTCTACCCATAACTTCCACAAAAAACAATCTGTTATGTGAACTGGCTGTGTCTCTAATCTTATCGATCACTTCCACCACCGTATTCAAGGCTGTATCATACCCTAAAGTATGGCTGGTCCCATATATATCATTGTCGATAGTTCCCGGTATTCCCATTACCGGAAAATCAAACTCCGCATTAAAGATCATACCTCCGGTAAATGTCCCGTCTCCTCCAATTACCACCAAAGCTTCTATTCCTGCTTTCACAAGATGTGCGTGCGCTTTTTTTCTGCCTTCTGGAGTTTTAAATTCAAGAGAACGAGCCGACTTTAAAACCGTACCGCCTTTATTGACAATATTATTCACACTTCGAGGTCCCATTTCTTTGAAGTCACCTTCAATCATTCCCTGATATCCCCTATAAATTCCTATGCATTCTATGTTATGGTAAGCGCAAGTTCGAACGACCGACCTAATTGCGGCATTCATTCCGGGCGAATCCCCACCTGAAGTAAGAACCCCTACTTTTTTTATTGTTTTTGGCATTATTTAAGTGTTAAAGTGTAAAATTAGCAAACATATTGCACTTTTAGCGTTATGTTTTTACTAATTTAGTTAAGCGGACTAAATTCAAACGTTTTCGTTAATAAGTTTTATTAAAATCAAAAAAAGAACCGTTTTTTTTAACAAAAGTTAATTTTTCTAATTTTTATTTGATAATTAACTAATTCAAGGCAATAACCTCTGGATTTTGGCGACAGCTATTAAAAAATACGAATTGGGTGTGCAAACTTCCTTTTTTGCGAGCATGAAAAACGGGAGAAGTATGTGTAAGCTGTCTTTTTTGAAAGAAAAAAAGGCAGTCCGTCGATTATTCCGAGCGCTATGCAACATTAAAATGACTTAACAAGCTGCTAAATTACGCAATAATATCAATCCCTAAAATAAGCTAGTCTTCCTCCGGTATTATAGCTTCCTGATTTTTCTTGGGATTTTCAGGCATCGGACCTTTAGGTTGCGAAAAATTAATGTACTCTGGAGCTAAGTTCGAATCTTGAAATTGGTCAGTAGCCGCTTTTTCAGAACCTAATATGTGGTTTTTGAATATTTTGTTGACCAGTTCTTTGAAGGTATCGAAATCGACCTCATACGAAACACCAATTCCTTGAGTATAACCGATTCCCTGTCCTATATAATTAATGTCGTTTTCCCTATTGAACATACGCAAGTTTAGTGTTCCGTCTTCATTTACCCTGTATTGAATTTCTAAATCCCCTACAATTGCGGACTCATTTATCCCTCCAAATGGAACCCCTACCTTCCCGTTTATCGTTATCCTTTCATTAATTTTCGAAGAAATGGTCGCCACAAATCTACCGTCCGTTTCTCTTCCTATCCTTCTATCAGCCGATATGTAATTAAGTCCGACCTTAAACTTTTCATTATCCGACTGGATTATTCCGCCCAATAAACTCGAAGCCGTTTCAAACAGACTTCCCGAAAAATCAGACTGACTCACCCCTTCAGAACTTAAAAAACCTCCCGAGGATAATAAATACAGCGCTTGTGTTTGTCTAACGTCCTTATCATTCAGTTTATATTGAATCTCTGACTTCAAAACATTACTGACCGTAGGGAACTCGATATTGAAATCAGGTTCCGGACTGGCCAAATCACCATGAATTCCGATGATCACTTCCACTGGCACTTTCCTGTTAAAAGAGGAGTTATCCAATAAAACTGCAGGGTTAGCGATGGTTCTATACACCGCCTCCAAATTCAATTGCGCTTTCATTGGATTCCCTTCCCATATTATGGAGCCACCTTTTCTGACATCAAATTTCTTGTCTATAAGCCCTCCATATTTGAAGTTATAGCTTCCTTCATACGCCTGGAAATCACCCCACATATTAAACTTCCCTAATGTGTTGATTTTAAGCAATAAGGAACCAAAACCCTTTCCTTTCATTCCATGCCCTGAATTCCTGTCTAAAATCACTTCAATTTCGGCATCAGGAGTGATATCAAGATCGAATTCTAATTCGAGTCCTTTATATCTTCGGGTATCCTCAACGATTCCCATCTTTATGTTGTACTTTTCTTTTTCGGTCAAAAAATGCACAAAAGCGTTCTCGCTGACACTCTCGGCGGAATTAATGGGTATTTTAACCTCGGTGCCTTTTTCGGATTTTGCCTCTACCTTAATAAAAAGACCGTTGGTGGGGCCTTTAATAGTTGCACTACCATCAATAAATGCAGTACCATAGTATGCGGCATCTTCTTTATCTTTTGTATCGAGTACCAGCAACCTTTTGGAATCAACAGATAAGTCTAATTTCCAGTCCGCAAAATTATTATGTTCAATATTTCCATTTAGCGTTCCCTTGGTGCCAAATTTTGAATCGGTCAGCGTATTGTTTCTAAACAAAAACCTTTCATCGGCCAGATCAATAACTGATCGGTCAGCCAGCTCATAATCCACATTTAGATAAGGAATTGTCAAACCTGCATCATCTACGTAAAGGCGTCCGCTAATGTCCGGTTTGTTTACATTTCCCTTGATTGTCGCGTTTCCTGTGACCAGTCCTCTAATGTTAGATATTACATCCCCTCCTAATGAACTTAATACGCCCAAATTGAATTTGGCCAACTTCAAATTCATATCCAGAACCGTTTCCTTATTTACAATCTTGAAATTCCCATAGGCGTTAAAGGATTCTATATTTTCATTTTCCATAAAAGAGTTTATGGTAAATTTCTCCAGGTTTTGGTCCCCTTCAATATCGAATTTAAAAACTCCCAGATCGGTTTTATTAATGTTTAAATGATCAATGACTAATGAGGCGGTTGGTTTATAGACTTCGTTATTTTGCTTGAAATTAACAGCACCGTTTATATTTCCGTTAAATACAAACCCGCTGCTTTCGGGCGTGATTTTAAATAAATCCACATCCTTAAAACTTAATTTCAAATCCTTATTTATTTTGTCTTTTATAGTCCCCTTAAGCGATATGGCTTGATTTTCATGTGACAGTATAATGTCATCGATATTGAAATTCTCAAAAGACTTGTCGAAAACGATCTGATTGTTTGGAGTTTCATTTTCATTCAAATACCATAGATAATCTTTAAATCTCATCTCGGATTTGTTGATACCTACTACATTTTCATTCTTCTTGTTTATCGTATGGTATAAATTCAGATTGAAATAATCCTCCCCTTGTGGTCCTCCTTTAAATTCAGACCTGAAAAACAAGGTGTCTTTCATGGTTACATTTATCAAGCTGAAATCACGAATTTTATAGTATTTGGTTTTGATGCTGTCTAACTCTAAATAGGCGTTGTAGAGCGGGTTTTTATTATCGATGGATACACGGATATTATCGAATGTGTTTTGCGAAGCGATAATCTGTGGAGAATTAAAATTGACTTTAAACTCCTGAATATCAGATTTAATATTCCCTTTTACGACTGTATTTGATCCAATGGAAATTTCAGGATAAAATATTTCGATGATTTTATTATAAATGGTGAAATTAAACTTTAAAAACTGCCCTTTATTTACCTTGTTGGGTTTGAAATTTGTATATAAACTGCCCAAAGAATTCTTAACCAAATTGCCTAACTGGTCGAACTGAAATTTACCCACAATTTCCCCTTGAACGATATCAGGAGAATTTACGGTAATCGTACGTACCCGATCTTGATCAAAACTTGAATTTATATTAAAGTCGTCAAAACTGTAGGTGTCTTTTTCATTTTGGTACGATGTTTTTGTAATGTAGATGTTTCCCTGCAGGTTGTCAATTGTGTTACCGCTGACCTGAGCAATCACGTCCCCTTTAAAAACCGAAACGGAATCCTTAACCAGCTTTAACTTGTGCAAGTCGGCGTTCTCAACATTGATATGGAAATCATATTTATTGTCCTTATTACTCAAGTCCAACAGCCCATCAAAATTCATGGTAAGATTCGGGTCGTTTACAGAAATTTGTCCCTTGTAATTGGGAGCCTTAAAGTTCCCGTTTAGCACTAGATTATTATAGGTATAGTCCTTGAAATCTATTTTGCTAACATCCCCTTTTATGGCCGTATTCAGATATTTTTCAGTGAACCCTATACCATCGACGTCAATGTTCATTGTGATTTTGCCCAAATCTTCCCGCTCCAATAAAGTTCCTATATCAAAATCTTCCAAAACAATATTACCCGTATATGAAGCTTTATCGATAAAATCGATACGTTTCATCTCCAATTGCGATTGCACTTTTCCCAACTCGGTATCCATAGAGAAATCGGCATCAAGTTCAGTCGCACTCAACTGCGAATTACCGATTAAGATGAAATTCCCAAATTTCTTCAACTCTTTGGGCAATTTCTTGCCCAATACATTTGGAAGCAAACGCGCCAATTTTTCATAGCTGCTTGAAATTTTCTCGAAATTTCCGTCCATGAAAAATTTTTGTTCGTCATTCCCGAAAATATTTTTGAAGTTTACATTACCTATTATTTGAGAATTATTGGAATCAACGAGCCTTAACTTTGTGATATTTAAATTATTTAGGGGGCCCTTAATGCTTGCTTTGATTGTGAAAAATTGATTTTTGCCTAATTCATTGTAAAAATATCTAATGTCATTAGAAGCCAATTTTGAAGAATTAATCTGTATATCAAACTTGACCCTGTCAGTAAAACCCGAAAAATCCTCGATGTTGTAGTTTAAAAAGACATCCCCATTAAATTTTGATTCCTTAGTGGATAAATCAAGAGCTTCAAGCTTTATACTTTTTTTGGTGTAGCTAAACTTAGAGCTCAAATTCACCACATACAAACCATGATGGTCTTGAAACGACATTCTATTAATGGTTGTTTTTACGGCAGGGCCATATAACAGGAAATCGCTGATGCTTGCATTCAGTCTGGTTAAGTCGACTTCTTTGGGATTTTTCTTATTCTCATCGCTCAAGATAAAATGTCCATTTGAAATGTATGCCCGATTTGCTTTCAGTAAAAAATGTTTTCCTGACGGTTTTCCAGTGTTAAAAGCATTGATGAATTTATCAATATTGGTTTCTTTTTCGCCCTTGTAGGTTTTCAAGTTAAACAACAAGCCATCTAAACGTATATTCCCAAAAATCAAATCACCATCTAATATTTTTTTACCTTCTAAAATGTTGGTGTTAATAATTTTAGAATAAATTAGTGTATCTTTATGATGATCCAAAATTAAGACATTCTTAAATTTCACACCGCCAAAAACAGAGACCCTAACTCCTTCAATAGCAATATTAGTTCCGTAATCTTTGTTAATACTGTTTGTGAAATGTATCGCTATTTTAGTCTGAATGAAAGGCAAAGAAAGAGCAATACCGAGTGCCAATAATAGCAGGATAAGCCCCAGAATAACGCGGAAAATTATTTTAACGAATTTTTTGATACCTAAAGTTATTATATTTTTTAATTAATTATTTTGCCCAAGGAAAGAGCGGCACCTTTAATAAAAATTCTTTAATTTTGGCTGCGCCGTAAAAATAAAAAAATTAAAGCGGCACGTCAAATATAATTCAAAATTTGTGCCCTTTTATGCAAAATACAGAGGTTTTTATTTTAGCTATCGAAAGTTCCTGTGATGACACGGCGGCAGCCGTATTACATAACGATAAAGTACTGTCAAATGTTGTTGCAAATCAATTGATTCACACACAATATGGCGGTGTCGTTCCAGAATTGGCCTCACGTGCACATCAACAAAATATTGTTCCCGTGATCGATGCCGCACTTCGCAGCGCCAATATTAAAAAAGAGCAGTTGTCAGCGATAGCATTTACTCAGGGTCCGGGATTAATGGGGTCACTCCTTGTGGGAAGTTCCTTTGCTAAATCAATGGCTTTAGCCCTCGAAATCCCGCTTATTGCGGTCAATCATATGCATGCCCATATATTAGCCCATTTTATTGTTGAAGAAGGATATGAAAAGCCGAGTTTCCCTTTTTTGGCGCTAACGATAAGTGGCGGCCACACGCAGATCGTCAAAGTGAATGATTATTTTGACTTGACCATTATCGGAGAAACAACGGATGATGCCGTGGGTGAAGCTTTTGACAAAAGTGCAAAAATACTCGGACTGCCCTATCCTGGAGGGCCACTGGTTGACAAGCACGCGCAATTGGGGAATCCAAAGGCCTTTGCGTTTACAAAACCCAAAGTGCCCGGATTGAATTTCAGTTTTTCAGGCCTAAAAACGGCCATTCTTTATTTTGTACAAAAGAAAAAATTGGAGAACCCCAACTTTATAGAGGAGAATCTAGCGGACATTTGCGCCTCTATTCAACATACGATAGTTGAAATTTTAATGGACAAATTAAAATTAGCCGTAAAAGAAACCGGCATAAAGCAAATCGCTATTGGCGGAGGTGTATCAGCCAATTCCGGTATTAGGAAAACCCTGAAAGAAGCCGAACAAAAATACGGATGGAAAACATTTGTACCAAAATTCGAATACACCACCGATAATGCTGCAATGATTGGAATTGTAGGTTATCAAAAGTTTTTATCCCAAAAATTCGAAACTGCAGCAGTGGTTTCAAAAGCACGAATTCAATTCTAAATTATGCAATTATTTTACAATCCAAATATCGACGAGACTACTGAAACCTTTTCTTTTGACAAAGAGGAAAGCAAACATATCATAAAAGTACTGCGAAAAAAAGACACCGATATCTTATTTGTAACGAACGGGGCAGGCTATTTATTCGAAACTGAAATCACATTAGCCTCCGATAGTAAATGTACCGTTAAAGTCATTTCCTTCGAAAAAAAACCAGCATCAAAATTCCATTTGCATCTTGCGGTTGCGCCAACAAAAATGAATGACAGATACGAATGGTTCCTGGAGAAAGCAACCGAGATCGGAATCAGTGAAATCACACCTATCATTTGTGACCGTTCTGAACGCAAAGTAATCAATAACGAGCGGTTTGATAAAATTATTCTGACCGCCATGAAACAGTCCAACGAACTATATCTTCCAAAATTAAACGAAGCAATTACTTTTAAAGAATTTTTAAAACGCGAAAACGAAGGTTTACTGTTGATCGCGCATTGCGAAGAAACGGATAAGAAAACATTGAAATCTGTTTTAGCAGCAAATCAAAGCGTTACCTTACTTATAGGCCCGGAAGGTGATTTTTCAGAGAAGGAAATCGATTTGGCAATTGAAAAACAATTTATCCCCGTATCATTGGGAAATACAAGGCTGAGAACAGAAACTGCAGCTATAGTAGCCTGTCACAGCGTCGTTTTCTTTAATGAAGAGTAATCCCATTTAAAAAAGAATTATGAAAAGAATATATTCAGTTTTACTGTTAATCTCTATCACTTCATTTTCTCAAGAAATCGCATTGGTAAAATATGGTGGCGGTGGGGATTGGTATGCCAATCCGACGTCACTTTCCAATTTGATCAAATATTGCAATTCTAACATCAATACCCGCATCAAAGTCAAACCAGCTAACGTGGAGCCGGGGAGTCCAGATCTTTTTTCCTATCCATTCGTGCATATGACTGGTCATGGGAACGTTGTTTTTAGCGACGCTGAGACAGCTAATCTAAGCAAATACCTGCTTTCGGGTGGTTTTCTTCACATTGATGACAATTACGGGATGGACCAATACATTCGGAAAGAGATAAAGAAAATATTCCCAAATAATGACTTGATAGAAATACCCGCTAATCACGCCATCTTTCAAAAACCATTTCTTTTTACTAATGGGTTACCCAAAATACATGAACATGACGGCAAACGCCCGCAGGCATTCGGAATTTTTTCTGACAATAGGCTCGTATTACTTTATACGTTCGAGTGCGATTTAGGTGACGGCTGGGAAGACCCCGAAGTACACAACGACCCAACTTTAGTTCGCGAAAAAGCCCTAAAAATGGGTGCCAACATTATCAACTATATTTTTAATAATTGAATATTTTACACCTATAAAAACCAAAAAAGGACCTTTTTAAAAAAAGGTCACCTGATCGAAATAATTCCCCACTACAGTTTTTTTTTAAAGAAATAATGATTGACCTGATATCGCCATTTATTTAAGGGCAATATGTTATCCAACACTAACAACTCTTACCGCAGGCTATCTTTTATCTACCAAATGTCAAATGAAACTAAACCACTAACCAATTAGTGAAATAGGAGTTCGAAGAATTCAACAAAAAACTATCTAAATCGAAGAAATAAATTTTTACGACATATCCCTAGTGGCTTGCCGCACAATAATTGAAAAAACATAACCGGCGGCAAAGCCTTTCTTCCGAACTTGTTCAACTGTCAATTAAAATTGTTTATGGAATACCAGGTGTTTCAAATTTATAAATTATAAGAATTAACTCGTTAAAAAAAATAAATAATTTTTCGTCTTTCTTCGCAAAAGCGCGCCAAATAAGCCCTCTTAATTTTCTGTTAATTTTTTTAAAAAAATTTCATAAAAAAAATTTTTTTTTTAATTCTTTTGTTATAAAATTGCGGCATAATTAACCAAAGCAAGTTTATTTAACAAATACCCCAATCAATTATGAAAAAAGTTCTTTTATCCGCAGTGGCATTTATGATGTTGTTTTCTTGTCAAAATGACCAAACAGATTCTACCGATTTGTCAACTGCTGCAGTGGCGCAACGTGGTTGTGCATCTCAAGATGTACTAGACGCACAATTAAAAGCCGATCCAACATTGGCATTGAGAATGAACCAAATTGAAGCCTTTACACAAAAAGCGATGTTAACCAATCGTTTAGTAAACGGTAAAATCGTAATCCCTGTTGTAGTGAATGTTTTGTACAGAACTGCGGCTGAAAACATCTCTGATGCTCTAATACAATCTCAGATTGACGTTCTAAACAAAGATTTCACTGCAACTAACCCTGATTTTTCAGCTGTACCTGCTGAATTTGCCGGAGTTGCCGCAAATGTTGGAATTACTTTCGAATTGGTAAATGTAGTTAGAAAATCAACTACTAAAACTTCATGGGGAACTAGAGACACCATGAAAAATTCAAAAAGAGGAGGAATTAACCCTACTTCGCCAAGCAATACGCTTAACATATGGTCATGTACCGTTGGTGGTGGAATCTTAGGCTATGCTCAATTCCCTGGAGGATCTGCTGCTACTGATGGAGTGGTAATTGATAGTAAATATTTTGGAGTTTCTAGTGACTCAGGTGCTAGCTACCCATACAACTTAGGAAGAACGGCAAGTCATGAGGTAGGTCACTGGATGAACCTAAGACACATTTGGGGTGATGCTTCTTGTGGAAACGATTTAGTTTCTGACACTCCTGTTCACAAAACTTCTAACTTTGGTGTACCAACATATCCTTACGCAAGTACTTGTTTGCCTGCTCACAATGAAATGACAATGAACTACATGGATTATACTGATGACAGAGGAATGTTTATGTTCACTGAAGGTCAAAAATCAAGAATGTCAGCTTTGTTCGTTTCTGGCGGAGCTAGATCTGGTTTTGGTATCTAATGTTAAATACTATAGAATTTCTAAACCCGCTACTTGCTAGCGGGTTTTTTTATGTCCTTTTTCAAATTCTAAAACCTAAAATTGTACTTTAATTTATTTTGTCTCTGTGAGTTGCTTCACAAATCCACTTTTAGCTAAACCCAATTGCATATCGTAGAGATTAACCGCGGGTATTAAGTTCGCTCAAAAAAATCGCTACAGCAACCCAACTATTGCACAACAATTCTCACCATTCGTTTTGCCGTATTTTTTTAACACAGAATTGCATTAAATTCTAGTTACTCCAAAAAAAACTTCCGTCTCCCCTTCTTTTTTAAAAATAATTTGTTTTATTTATTAACAATATTTTAAGAAAAAAGTAAGCAAAGTATTTAGGTCAAAAACTAGCAATCATCTAATTATCAAACAGCTGAGCGCGCACAAGAACAACAGCATAAAAAACGGCGCCAAAAAAATACACATCTGCCTGATAAAGTGGTACTTATGCCAATAAAAAAAAGCCAACATTACAAACTAAAATTACGGCAGACGACAATTTATTAGTCTATGGATTTACTTCCTAAATTGCTTTTAGCTGCCCTATTTTTCATTCCCTTTATTAACAAAAAATAGCCAAATGACGGTACTAAGATTTTCTTTTTTTGTGACAATAATTTTAAAAAACCATTAAATTGTTATATAATTGCCCCACTATTAACCAAATACCAAAATTTATAACAAATTATTATGAAAAAAATCTTTTTATCCGCCATGGCATTTATGATGCTTTTTTCGTGTCAAAATGACCAGACAGAAGCTACAACTTCTGCAACAAATGCAGTTTCAAAAAGAGGCTGCGCTGCACAAGATGTGTTAGCAGAGCAAATGAAAGCTGATCCCACTTTAGCTTTGAGAATGAACCAAATTGAAGCCTTTACCCAAAAAGCGATGTTAACCAATCGTTTAGTGAATGGGAAAATTGTAATCCCGGTGGTAGTGAATGTTTTGTACAGGACTGCGGCAGAAAATATTTCTGATGCCCAAATACAATCTCAAATTGATGTCCTTAATGAAGATTTTACCGCTACCAACCCTGATTTCAATAGCGTACCTTCCGAATTTGCTGGAGTTGCCGCAAATGTTGGAATCACTTTCGAACTTGTAAATATTGTTAGAAAATCAACCAAAAAAACGTCTTGGGGAACCAGAGATGTGATGAAAAATGCCAAAAGAGGCGGAATCAATCCTACCTCACCTGAAACGACACTTAATATGTGGGCTTGTACCATTGGTGGCGGAATCTTGGGTTATGCCCAATTTCCTGGAGGATCTAGCGCAACTGATGGAGTAGTTATCGATTCCAATTATTTTGGAGTGTCTGATGGAGCAGCTTATCCATACAATTTAGGAAGAACAGCAAGCCACGAAGTAGGTCACTGGATGAACTTAAGACACATTTGGGGTGATGCTTCTTGTGGAAACGATTTTGTTTCTGACACTCCTGTTCACAAAACTTCTAATTTCGGAGTGCCAACATATCCTTACGTAAGTACTTGTTTACCCGCTCACAACGAAATGACGATGAACTACATGGATTATACTGACGATAGAGGAATGTATATGTTCACTGAAGGTCAAAAATCAAGAATGTCAGCTCTATTTGTTTCTGGAGGTGCTAGATCCGGTTTCGGTATCTAATTAAAAAAAAACATCTATTTTATATACCCGCTACTTGTTAGCGGGTATTTTTTTACAATGTTTATTTTAAGAGAGAGCATCTGACATTAGGCTTGAAAAACTCGTTGCATATTAACGAGTTTTTTTATCTTTATCCGCAAATACACTTTATGCTATGATTACATCAAAAACCATTTCAAATGGGATTCTTCGCGCATTATTAACAGTCGTAGTAAGCAGTTTAGTTTTATTCTTTTTCTATAAAATCCAGACTGTGCTGATCTATTTGGCCGTTTCACTTATCCTAACATTGATTGGGCTTCCCATTTTACATTTTTTCAAAAAGCGGTTAAAATTTAATCATCTTTTCGCGACCATTGCAACCGTTGTCGTATTCATACTCATTATCCTGGGATTCATCATGATGTTTATTCCACTGATTTTAGCACAAGGGGAAAATTTATCACTTCTTAATACCGCTGAAATCGAAAAAAATATTGGGCAGTTACTGAATCAATTCGCCTTGTTTTTGGAGAGCTATCATATTGATTCCTCAGAAATGTTAAAAGAAGCTAATATTACCTCTAAAATAAACTTTAACCTCATCCCTAATTTTTTAAATGCAATCCTTAGCACAATCAGCAGCTTTGGGATAGGATTAGGCGCCGTGCTATTTATAACTTTTTTCTTTTTAAAAGATCGCGTCGTATTTATGAAAGGGGCCAGGAAACTAATCCCTGACAGTCATGAAGATAAAATTTTGAATTCTTTGGATAAAATCAATTACTTGTTATCTCGTTATTTCATCGGTTTGCTGCTGCAATTGTTTATTGTATTTCTTTTATACCTGATTGTTTTAGTAATTTTTGGCATTCCTAATGCCGTTATCATAGCCTTTTTATGTGCTTTGCTAAACATTATTCCATACATTGGTCCATTAATAGCGTCCGTGTTAGCCGCCATTTTAACAATGATGAGTAATTTGGGAAGTGATTTCCAATCCGAAATTTTACCTACCACAATCTACGTTTTAATTGGATTCTGGATTGTGCAAATCATCGACAACAATTTCTCACAACCGATCATTTTTTCCAAGAGTGTCAGTTCACATCCTCTGGAAATATTTCTGGTGATTTTGATAGCCGGTTACCTTTTTGGTATATTAGGAATGATTGTTGCCGTCCCCTTTTACACGATTATAAAGGTAATCGGAAAAGAATTTTTCCCAGAGAACACGCTGATTCGCCTATTAACTAAAAAACTATGATTTTGGATTTGACGATACTAAATCCCGAAATTCAAGCGTTTATTAATGATAATGTCGACAAACGAATTTCAACTTTGGCTCTTCAAAAAAACCCATTTCCAAATGCGAAATGGATATCTATATTGAACCAAATTGAAGCTAAAGCAAAGGCAAAGGACAAATTACCGAACTGGTTTGCCACAAAAAACATTGTTTTTCCCAGTAAAATATCAATAGAGCAAACCTCTTCGGAAAAAACCGCTTCCTATAAAGCATCGCTTGTTTCAGGAGAATCACTTATCGATTTGACCGGTGGTTTTGGCGTGGATGATTTTTACTTTTCCAAAAAAATAAAAGCGGTCGCCCATTGCGAAATCAATTCTGAACTCTCTATAATAGTCAGGCACAATTTCGAACAATTAAAAGCAAACAACATTACATGCCACGCAGGAGATAGCTCATCGACTTTAGCAACATTAAATAAAAAATGGGACTGGATCTATATTGATCCTTCTAGGCGAAACGATGCCAAAGGCAAAGTATTCATGCTTAAGGACTGCCTGCCAAACGTTCCTGAAAATCTTGATTGCTACTTTAACAGTACGGATTCCATACTCGTAAAGACAGCGCCGCTGCTCGATATTTCGGCTGGACTATCAGAGCTTAAAAATGTAAAAACGATTCACATTGTTGCATTAGAAAATGAAGTAAAAGAGCTTCTATGGGAATTGCACTCCAATTACAATTCAAAGGTTACCATTAAGACCGTCAACCTGCTAAAGGAAAAAACGGAGACCTTTGATTTTATCTTGAATGAAAATGACAAAACGCCAAACTATGGCTTACCCCAAAAATATCTTTACGAACCCAACAGCGCCATCATGAAATCAGGAGGTTTTGACGAAGTGGGATTGTTTTACAACCTAGATAAACTTCACAAACATTCCCATTTATATACTTCTACAAATCTAATTCCGTTCCCCGGAAGGGCTTTTGAAATTCAAAATTGTATCCCGTACAGCAAAACTGACATGAAAACCTTTTTGGAAAACAAAAAAGCAAACATTACAACCAGAAATTTTCCGGATACGGTTGAAAATATCCGAAAAAAATGGAAAATTAAACAAGGCGGAAATCTGTATTGTTTCTTTTCAACTGATGAAAATAACAATAAAATAGTTTTAATTTGCACCAAAATATAATAAAATGAAACAGTTAATTATAGTAGCCTTTTTTCTTTTAAGCTTAAGTGCATTTGCGCAAAAACCATGTGAATATAGCGTAAACGTTTCTGATTCCATAGGCGATTATAAATCGACCAAGACCTATATGATTTGCGAGAAAAATTTTGCCGGTAATTCCGATTTTATCTTTTTTTCACTAGAATTAACGGACGGTCTGCCAACCTTAAATGTCCAACTTATCCAAAAGAGCAAAGGCTTTTTGAAAGCAAATTGTTTTGATAAAAATTCAAAATTATTTTTACAGTTAAACAATGGAAAAATAATAACCTTAGTTCATATTGATGCGGAAAATTGCGGCACCATGATTCGCGACGATAAAAATTTTGACAATCGACTAACTATCGGTAATTTTATGTTTATGAAAGGAAGCCTGGAAGAGTTAAAAAGTTCTCCCATGTCCTTAATGAGGATTAAATATTTGACCGAAACAGAAGATTACGTGATTAAGAAAACTTTCAGATCAGAGTTAGACAATCAGGTATATGAGCCAGAAACTTATTTTATGGATAATTTGCGATGTATTATGTAATTAGTCACAATCCCATTTCACATTCGATAGTTTGTCATTCAACGCTGATTTTAAGTTATAATGCCACCACTCAGAGTCAAAGGAGTTAAAATCAGTCGCTGTCATCACACTTTTCAGCAGTCTCCTGTTTTCTATAATTGTCTCAGAAAGATTAGTGTAATTATGACTCGCTTCAATCCCAAAAAAATCGAAAGCTGTCCCCATATCGAGCTCTTTTCCTGCTGCATCAACCAAAGTTATATCCACCGCCCCTCCTCTATTGTGAATCGATCCTTTTGCGGGATCAGCTACATATATGGGATTTGAGACAATTTTCCACATCTTTTTTTGAATGTCCAAAGGCCTGTAGCAATCAAAAAGTTTAATCCTATATCCTCTTCTGACAAATTCCTTATTGGCCTCAATCAAAGCATTTACCGTTTTCATACGCAAATAACATTCGGAGCAATCGTATACCTTAGCTTTCAAAAAATTATCCTCGGTAGCATATTTCATATCGTACACGAAATCGCCGCTGTAGTCTTTCAGGTTAACAAAGGTCGTGTCGTTTACGACTGTTTTGTAAGTTGCCTCATTTGAAGGAACATGAACTTGCGCTTTACAAGAAATACACGATGAAAACAAACCAATTAACAAGCAAAATTTAAGGGAAGGATTCATATCTACTTTTTTATAAAAATATAACATTTGAAATGATTTGTAGGGGCAAAATAAAAAAAGACACTATTTCTAGTGTCCTTTTTTTATTACTGTAGAAAACTACAATGTTATTGTTTCAAAACTTTTTGACTGACCGCTCCTTTATTGGTATTAACTTTAACAATATAAGTTCCGCTTTGGACATTGAAAGGAATTTCAATCGTGTCAGAATCTGCTATCTTGTCAACTGCTATGATCCGTTGTCCGAGAATATTGTATACCAAAACGTCTTTAATTATAATTTCTTTATTCTTAGTTATAAACAATTTCTTCTTTACGTCATCGTTGTAAATCAATAGTGTTGAGTCCGGCAATTCGTTTTCTGCAACTACCTCAGACTTTTCTGTTTTAAACATTAATTCAAAACGGTTATTATACGTGCCGGCTGCCAGATTGACTTCAACCGCGTCCTTAGTAATATCATAAAAAGTTGCCGTTTCTTTGTCTTGTATCCAAATACTTGTATTTGCAGGCAGAAACTCCGTGGCATCCACCATAAATTTAACCGTACCAATTGTATCGGTTTTTACCCCTATCGGATAGGCTTTATTGGCATCGAAATAACCATCACCTTGAATCGTATATTCCCCATCATCGATCAGAAAATAAGAATCATTATCTTGAGTATCTATTTGATAACCATCATATGCAAGATCAACACCATCAGTTGCATTCTCGTTCATGAATCCTAGTAACAATTGCCTGTGAAAATTATTAGAGGTATTAAAACCAAGTCTGATTTTTGTGTTGTAATTATTGTAAACCACATCATTCCTGTTGTCATTGAAATGGTCTACTATTTTAGATTTGCTGCTACTGCTGTTTTTAAATAAGGTATTTGAAATTGGAGCAAGAACATCATCTACACTATTTTCTTTAACGAAAGCCCTTTGATTATTATTAAAAATAATTGGCTCCGATGTTGCAATACTTACGTCACCGTTTACAAAAAAGCCTTGACCTACAGGTATATACTGGTATGACATTTTAGTGCTTGTGCCCACGCCAGTTATGCCGATAGGTGCCGAAGGAGCAACACCACCCACTAAAGTTAAGGTTGCATATCCACCAGTATAGCCAGACAGTACATGAGTGGCATTACTAGGAGAATGTTCCCAAAAATACAATGTCCCATCGATTATATCAATACTATTATTACCTCCATTAGCAGTGGAAATATTATCTTTTATAAACTCAAAAGCATCTAAAGCTGACGGGTATGGGTTTCCAACCAAAAATAAGTTATTAGGCAGTACTGAATTACCGTTAATAAGCCCATTGTACGGCTTACCTTTAAAAGTGTAATTTTGGTTTATCAAATTGCTCGTATCTACTGCCCCAGCACCTTTAACGATAAATCCTTGAGAAGGTTTAATGAGACCTGTTTCAGTAAAGTGTTTCCAATTGGCATATTCACTTCCATTCTCAAATTTGTACAGCCAATACCTTGCTAGGCTAAAAGGTGAAACACTACCATTATAGCCTCCTATCCAAGTTATATCTTTAGGATCTCCAATCGTTGTGCCATCCTTAAAAACTCCCGCAACCGTATAATTGTTATTATTAGCAGTTCCATTTATTGGTCCTACAGGCGAAGACCAATAATTATAATTGTATTTATTAACAGTCCCTTGCTGGTCTCTTTTTATGAATCCTATACTATTGGCGTCAAGTTCACTATCAAGTGTCTGAACCAGTTGTGAGCGACCTGTCAAATCAATTAAACCATCCAATTTTAAATAATGGGAAACCTGAACTTTAGTGTCATTATTTGCCGATAGTGTTTTATAGGTAATTGCGTCAGTACCGTCAACAAAAAGCCCCAAAACAGTTTTGTTTCCTACTGATGTTACATTGTTTTTGATTTTAACAATGTTTCCGTCTACTGATCTGGTACCATCAATAATAGAATTATTGCCAGGAATAGTTTGCAAAGAACCGTTTTTCCAGATTGCGGAGTCGCTCCATGCACCATCTGAAACTGTCTCATAAGGCAATGGCGCAGTCTGGGCATTAAGAATCTGTTTGTCTTTTTTTAAATATTTTATTCGTAAAAAATTGCGGTCATCAGTTAAACCTTCTATAGTTGTACCATAATACACATTATAATCATAATATGCCTTAAGTTCAGTCCATGGAATTGTTTTAAATTCATTTTTAGAAATTCCTTGCGGGATTACTTTACCATTAACATTACCGTTTGAATGTTTTTCAACCTCTTGATTCATTAGGTAATTTATCTGGTCTGACGATAATGCCATGTTCCAAATATTGATCTCATCGATTTCACCATTAAATGGCGTTCTGATGTCATTTTTATTAACATAAAGCGCTCCAACTGAAAACCTGGAATAATTAGGCGATGGATTTGTGAGATTAAATGTAGAAGATTCTATGACTCCGTCTACATAAAAGTCGGCAGCTCCAGCATAATACACGGCAACGATGTTATGCCATTTTCCATCCGCAATTGCAGTACTTGACTGAAATCTTAAAACACCATCCCAATATGCTTCCACTTTATGTTGCGCATTCAAACGTAATTCTAAATTAACCCCCTTGCTAATTATAGTTCTGTTGGCAGTGCTACTCCCATCATTTCTTAACCAACAACCTATCGTAAATGAACCACTATTTAGATTTAAGGCATACTCCCCAACTAAAAAATCATCAGCGGCGTTAATATTTATGTCTTCTTTTACCGTAACTTTTAGAGCTTTCCCAAAGGTAAAATATTTGGTCCCGTCAAAATCATACCATGTTTGCAAAATGCCCCCTATAGTTTTTAAAGGTATTATATCTATAATATCGGCATCTGCAAAAGCAGGACTATCACTAACTATTAATGCATATTCTTCATCAGCTGATTTTGGAAACGCACTAAAAGCTGTTACAGGAATGCCTACAAATACATTTTCAACATCGCCATTAACATCCGTTTTAGTTTCAACAATTTTCCATTTTTTGTTGATTCGAGTTGTCGAGGTGGTTAGTCCGCTGTTTATTGTGATGGTATTGGTACCGTCTGCAATGTAGGTCCCATTATCAGATCCCCAAACTAAAAAATCACGGTCTTTTTTAAACTCATTTATATTAGCGTTATTAGTTGCTGCGATAACTCCCATACCTATGGTTACTTCATTGGGGTCATTACCGCTTTTCGATTGTTTTTGATATAAATCAGAAGCCACATCCTCGCCAATTCCGGCAATGTTATAATTATAACCAGCATTAGCGGTAACATCCCAGATGACAGTCCCCCCTGAATCAAGATAATTTTTACTGGTCCCGTTTACCCCTAAAGTTATACCGTATTTTATGGCAAGGTAGGTTTCAATCTTGGGCCTATTCTCATCAAGTACACGGGAAGCATAAGAAATTATCTCCGCCACCCTACCATTAAGATTTCCATAAGTGGAACCGCTATTTATATTTTTTCCAATATTATAAGGGGTTCCTTTAAAAAGAACAGGAGGCCCCGGATCACTATATCCTAAATTTGCATAAGTTGTATTCGTCGTTAAACTTCCTAGTAAATTGGTATTGAATAACATCTCGATTCCATCTGAGGCAGTGATTGTCTTATTTCGAGTATTTATAATTCCTGCTTTTGAATAATCGCCGTAATTATCCGCCATACTATAAAAACTACCGATATTATCCTGCCATTGGCTGAACCACAATCTTTCATCTGCAAAACGTGTCGTGAAATTACCCAATCCGACACCAGTATGTTCACCTCCAACAATTGGATATGAAGGGTTTGCAGCCGAAGTTCCTGAAATAATAGTCATAGGCGAAGTAGATCCGTCTATCGCTACATCCGGTTCCATAACAATTAAAGTTTCATGCGTATAATATCCGTTATCAGTATTATATAAGAATTGACTCAATGAGACCCCATCATTTTTAAATTTTACAACAGGATTGAAATTAATGTTCCCAGCTTTTCCATCACTAATATCAACGGCCGCATCAATATATGTTGGCTGATTTACCGCTTCGGATTGCGTAGCATCTTTACCCGTTGATCCCAAATCTTTCCAAAGAGGCACATAATTAGTTCCAGGTGATAAACTTACTCCTCTGGTAGACTTGAGCCACAGTCTAAAATCTGGGTTTCCTCCTCCCGGTCCTGTTACGTTTGGATTATATACTTCACCACTTACGACAAAATAATATGGGTCTTTTGTTGTATCGTTACTGGGAATTGAAATTATTGCCGATTTAATACCAGGAGTTTGCGGATGAAATAAAACAACAATATATGATGCTCCTCCAGGCGGAATGACGTTTCCACCAGAAGTACCAACCGGATAACCGTAAGGTGTCGGTGGAACATATATTAAAAAATCTGTAGATTGTACTCCCGTTATAGGGTCGTAGCCGAAACATGTTAATGGATCAAGCGTTAGCGAACAGGTACCCGTATTGACAATTAGATAATTTCTTGTGGCGGTCGCTCCAGCAGTAACAGTTCCAAATAAGGTTCCAGTTGCTGAATTTGGAACAATTTGTCCGTTAGGTACAGGTTGTGTTGGCGTACCTCCTAATACAGAGATCGACGGCGCATTTGTAAAGGTTATAATAAATGTAAATTCCGTGTAATTTTTGCCATTGGAGTGCACACTAACAATCGTAGATTGTGGGGAACTATTACAAGCAAAATTATTTTTTCGTATTCTGAAAACACTGACATCACCTTTCTTTATATTGAATTCAGATGGCCGCGATGAAACAACAAAATTGGTGTTGCTTAAGGTAACTTCCGGGTTTGACAAAACCAACGAAGGGTTTCCGTTTCCATCAGGTATGTTAGTGATCGCAAATTCGATTTCGGTAGATGAACCAAAACTAACAGTTCCATTATAGGGAATATTAATTGCTGGATTGCCATAACTCACATAAATCACTTGATTCTGCTGAGAAAAAGCAACCAAAGTCCATAAAAACGCACAGACAATTAATAGATTTTTTGGGTAATTTTGTTTCAATGTGGTATTTTTTTTGAAATTTGTATTTAACCTATTATATGCGTTAAAATTATAATAAAATATTAATTAATTGCGTTTAAAAACATTTTTTAACGATAACGCACATCATTATGTGCTTTATTAATGAAATCTGTAAGCATTTTCTTGTAAATAACTAAATTAATAGTTGCGGAAATATAAAATTCAAATTGAAGATGTTCACTAATAATTTACCGCTAAGCGCAAAATTCCATTGATGCGCATACTATAACTGTTGCGCACACATTCTGATATAAACTCGTCGAGCGAGAACCCTAGGAGTATAAATGAAAACACCCTATAAACGGAGAGTTTATAGGGTGTTTGTGAAGGCAGAAGGATTCGAACCTTCGACCGCCTGCTTAGAAGGCAGGTGCTCTATCCAGCTGAGCTATGCCTCCATTGCTCTTGTAAAAAATTTAGTCGGGGTGGCAGGATTCGAACCTGCGGCCTCCTGCTCCCAAAGCAGGCGCGATAACCGAGCTACGCTACACCCCGAAAAACAATAACATCATTTAAAAATTCCATGTTTCTCGCATTGCTACGATCCTTGAAATGCCAATTTCACAACATGAAAAAATTACGCGGAGGGACAGGGACTCGAACCCTGGCACCGATTGCTCGGTGACAGTTTAGCAAACTGCTCCATTACCACTCTGGCACCCCTCCAAGCTCAAGGAAACGTGTCCTGTTTTGCGGTTGCAAATTTAAGACTTCTTTGCATTACTCACAACTATTTTCAGGCTTTTTTTTAATGTTTTTTGACATTTTTATAAAAACACTTCACAGTCAAACATATAGCATATCATAAAAAGCGCTTTTGTTTTCGAAAAAATATAATCCCCAAATCAAAATCAAAATTTGTATAAAAAAGATTAAATTTGCTACATAAACCAACATTATATAAGTTATGAGCAAAAGAGTTGTTATCGTTTCTGCCGTTAGAACACCTATCGGAAGTTTTATGGGGGGATTATCTACCGTTTCTGCTCCCAAGTTAGGGGCAGCGGCCATAAAAGGAGCATTAGATAAAATAAATTTAGATCCAAATTTAGTCGATGAAGTTTTTATGGGCAATGTGATTCAGGCGGGTGTAGGACAAGCTCCTGCGCGTCAAGCAGCAATTTATGCTGGCTTACCTGATAGCGTAGCCTGTACTACAATAAATAAAGTGTGTGCATCAGGAATGAAATCCGTAATGATGGCAGCACAGGCAATACAATGTGGCGACGCAGAAATTGTTGTCGCAGGGGGAATGGAAAACATGAGTTTGGCCCCTCATTACATGCATTTGAGAGCGGGAACAAAATTTGGCCCAGCAACTATGGTTGACGGGTTGCAAAAAGACGGCTTGACTGATGCTTATGACAATAACGCAATGGGAGTTTGCGCTGACTTGTGTGCATCTGAATATAAATTCACCAGAGAAGACCAAGACAATTATGCGATTCAATCGTACGATCGTTCTGCAAAAGCCTGGGAAGCCGGAAAGTTTGATAATGAAATAGTTCCTGTTGCAGTTCCGCAAAGGAAAGGCGACCCAATAATGATATTCAAAGACGAAGAATTTACAAACGTAAAAATCGATCGTATCCCCACATTAAATGCAGTATTCACTAAAGAGGGTACCGTTACGGCTGCAAATGCTTCTACAATTAATGACGGTGCGGCAGCATTGATTCTAATGAGCGAAGATAAAGCCCTTTCATTGGGATTAAAACCTTTAGCTTTTATAAAAAGTTACGCTGATGCTGCACAAGAACCAAAATGGTTTACAACAAGCCCGTCAAAAGCACTTCCTAAAGCTTTAGACAAAGTAGGATTAACTACAACTGATGTTGATTTCTTTGAGTTCAATGAAGCTTTCGCAGTTGTCGGATTGGCAAACGCGAAAATTTTAGGCTTAGACAATGACAAAGTTAACGTAAATGGTGGCGCGGTCTCACTGGGACACCCTCTCGGCTGTTCTGGAGCCCGAATAATTGTTACACTGTTGAATGTACTGAAACAGAATAACGGTAAAATTGGAGCGGCTGCTATATGTAATGGCGGCGGTGGTGCTTCGGCAATTGTGATAGAAAGAGCCTAAAAACAATCATAACTTATGCGTTATAGAATTAAAACCTATAACGCATAATTCTTAACTAATAAATTAACCTAAATGTTCGGAATTTGTAATCTGGCTATAATACCACTTCGGTTTGAAGCAAATGATAAAAGTGAAATCGTGTCCCAAGTTTTGTTTGGGGAACATTTCGAAATTTTAGAGCAATCAAAACAGTGGTCCCGCATCAAAATGCAATTTGACGGATACGAAGGATGGGTCGATTCAAAACAATATCAAAACATTTCTGAATCGAGCTACGATTTACTTTCCGATGATTCAATTGTATTAAATTCCGATTTAATCGAATACGTAACTGGCGCTTCTAATTTGTTGATCCCAATTCCACTAGGATCTTCATTATCGTTTATCGATCATGACGAAATAAACACGACCAATTTTGATTTTGAAGGAACCAAGGTTCAAGGAATCAAGGATAAAAAAAACCTGATAGACACAGCCTTTTTATATTTAAACGCGCCCTATCTTTGGGGCGGAAAAACTCCTTTTGGAATCGATTGCTCCGGTTTTACCCAAATGGTATATAAACTAAATGGCTATAAATTGTTACGCGACGCCTCACAGCAGTCAACACAAGGAGAAGCACTCAGTTTTATAGAGGAAAGCGAACCCGGGGATTTGGCATTTTTTGATAATGAGGAAGGCAATATCATACACGTGGGCATAATAATGGAAAACAATTATATTATCCACGCCAGCGGAAAAGTAAGAATCGATCGACTGGATCATCTCGGAATTTACAATGCGGAGATTAACAAACACACACACAAACTCCGAGTTATCAAAAAAATAATATAAAAAAAAACCTATCTGAAATCAGATAGGTTTTTTTTGTTCTAATGCAAAATGTGTTATTTCATTTTAGCTTCTAAAGCTTTTTTCTCAGCAGTCATTTCTAAGGCACTGTAAACCCCTAACAAAGTCTTTGAAACGTCTTGATTTTTAGGGTCTATCTCTAAAGCCTTTACCAGATATGGTATCGCTGCTTTAAATATGTTTTGTCTCTGTGTTTTCAGAACAGTATAACGCTTCATATCCTTATCTGAAGTTCCCAATTTATTCATTTCATTAATTATCGCCCCTTCAGCCTCCAACTTCAATGCCGCCATATTTATATAAGCGTTAAGGTATTTAGGATTAATTTCGATCGCTCTTTCATAATACTTTTCTGCTTCAACGGTATTTTTAGCATTGGCGCTAAGTACACCAAGATTAAAGACTAAATCCGCATCGTTAGGGTTTTTAGCTAACACTTCGCTTATTAATTTCTTATAGGTGTCAAAATCCTTAGTTTCCAAATAAAGGTTTGCTTCTGTTAAAATTAATGAGGTATCGTCAGGATTTGCAGCTCTTGCTTCTGCTATAGCCTTTTTTGCTTCTTCTGTTTTACCGTTCTGAACCAGAATTAAAGCCATGTTTTTGTATATCTCGCCTCTTTTTGAAGGAATAACCTCTGTTGTAGGTTTTTCATGGGTTCCCATTTTCACCATTCTGTCTCTTTCCTGAGCGGTAGTAAAAAGATCTTCTTCGCCGGTTAATTTATTTACCGCTAAATAATTTGTTCCTTTTCCGGAATAGTTCAATTTCTTCAACTCTTCGTACATTTTTAACGCTGTGTCATAATCCTTTGCGTTTACATAAGTAGAAGCTGCATAGTAAAGATTTAGGGTGTCTTTTTTATCCAACAAGTACGCATCGTACAATTTTTTTGCGCTCTCTGCATGCTTTTCAGCTTTGGAATCGGCAATCGCATTGTTTATTAACTTGTATTTAATTTGCGTTATTGATTTAGCGGCTTCAGTAGAATATTTTGATTTTCCTGATGTATTTTCCGCAGCTATTAAATCGGAATACGCCGACGCGGCTAAAGACAAGTTCTTATCTGCATCGATACCCTTGTTTGCCAAGTCTAAATAAACGTTTCCTTTCACGAAGAAAAACTGGGCTTTTTCAGCATCTGATGCACTAGAAATCAAAGATTCAGCACCTTGTAAAATAGTTGCAGCTTCTTTTGACTCTCCTTTTTTTAATGCTTTTTCGGCTGCTTTTATTTCATCTTTCTGCGCAAAAGTAGCAACTGAGATTAATAAAGCTGACGCTAATATTACATATTTACTTTTCATGGTATTCTTGTTTTTTGTTTAAAAATTATTCTTGTTTATTATAATTGCTTTGTTAATCCTCGTCATCTTCAGAATCATCTTCTTCGACATCGCCTTCCTCAACTTCTTCATCATCGGAATCTCCCTCTTCATCACCACCTTCTTCATCTTCAAGAACCTCAAGAACTGGTTTTACTCTTTCGATAACTGCAGCTTCAACAACATTTCCGTCTTCATCAATCACAGTTTCTTCGGCATCGTCTTTCATTACTTTTGTAACAGCAGCGATTGAATCGTTACCTTTGATGTTGATCAGTTTTACCCCTTGTGTGGCACGACCCATAACCCTCAAGTCTTCGACAGCCATTCTGATTGTCAATCCTGATTTGTTGATTATCATTAAATCATCCGCATCAGTAACTGCGTTAATAGAAATTAGATTTCCTGTTTTTTCGGTAATATTCAGAGTTTTAACCCCTTTACCTCCGCGGTTTGTAATCCTGTATTCATCAAGACTTGAACGTTTTCCGTAACCATTTTCGGCAACAACCAAAATCTCGCTGCTCATATCGTTTACAGTAACCATGCCAATAACTTCATCACTATCATCTTTTAGGGTGATTCCACGAACTCCAGATGCGGTTCTACCCATTGGGCGGGTCTTAGTTTCTTCAAAACGAACTAATTTACCTGACTTAACTGCAAGTATGATTTGACTCTCGCCATTTGTTAATTTTGCTTCCAATAACTCATCCCCTTCCCTAATTGTAATTGCGGCAACACCATTCACTCTTGGCTTAGAATATTTCTCTAATGATGTTTTCTTAACCTGTCCTTTTTTGGTTACCATAACCAAATTATGACTCTTAATATAATCTTGGTCTTTTAAATCTTGGGTGCAAATAAAAGCTTTCACTTTATCGTCGCTCTCAATATTTATAAGGTTTTGAATGGCTCTACCTTTGGCTGTTTTGCTTCCTTCAGGAATTTCATAAACACGCATCCAAAAACATTTCCCTTTTTGCGTAAAGAACATCATATATTGATGATTCGTAGCCACAAACATGTGCTCCAAGAAATCTTGATCTCTCGTCCCAGCACTTTTTTGACCAACTCCTCCTCTATTTTGAGTTTTGTATTCCGTTAAGTTGGTTCTTTTTATGTATCCTGCATGCGAAATGGTAATCACCACATTTTCATCAGCAATTAAATCTTCGATACTAACATCACCACCAGAATATTCAATTTGTGAACGGCGCTCATCACCATATTTATCACGGATTTCAACTAGTTCTTCTTTAATCAAAGCAATTCTTAAGTTTACATCAGCAAGCAAAGCTTTTAAATGCTCTATCAACTTCATGATTTCATCGTACTCGGTTCTTAACTTGTCTTGTTCAAGACCTGTCAATTGACGCAAACGCATTTCTACAATAGCACGAGATTGAATATCGGACAAATTAAATCTTTCGATTAATTTTTCTCTTGCCTCTTCAGTACTTTTTGACGCTTTGATTAAGGCAATTACCTCGTCGATATTATCTGAAGCGATAATCAAACCTTCCAAAATATGTGCTCTTGCTTCCGCTTTTTTCAATTCAAATTGCGTTCTGCGAGTCACTACATCATGACGGTGCTCTACAAAATAATGAATAAGGTCTTTCAAATTTAACATTTGAGGACGACCTTTTACAATTGCAATATTATTTACACTAAAAGACGATTGCAGTTGCGTATATTTATATAGCGTATTTAAAACTACGTTAGGTGTAGCGTCACGCTTCAAGATGTAAACGATACGCATACCGTTTCTATCCGATTCGTCACGTATGTTTGCTATCCCTTCAATTTTTTTATCGTTAACCAAATCCGCAGTACGCTTGATCATGTCTGCCTTGTTGACTTGGTATGGAATTTCGGTAACAATGATACACTCACGACCATCCACTTCCTCAAAACCAACTTTGGCGCGCATCACTACTCTACCTCTACCCGTTTTGAACGCTTCACGAACGCCTTCATAACCATATATTATACCACCTGTAGGAAAATCTGGCGCTTTTATATAATTTATTAATTCGTCAATCTCAATATCATTATTGTCCATATAGGCCAATGTACCGTTGATCACCTCAGTTAAGTTGTGAGGCGGCATATTGGTTGCCATACCTACTGCAATTCCAGTTGCCCCATTTATTAATAAGGTAGGAACACGAGTCGGCATAACCGTTGGTTCTTCTAATGTATCGTCAAAATTCAATTTAAAATCAACAGTTTCTTTATCTATATCCGCCAAAATTTCTTCAGAAATCTTGCGCATTCTGGCCTCCGTATAACGCATCGCTGCGGGACTATCTCCATCCACGGACCCAAAATTACCTTGACCGTCAATTAATAAATAACGTAAACTCCATTCTTGAGCCATACGAACCATGGCATCATAAACGGAGGTATCTCCGTGTGGGTGATACTTTCCTAAAACTTCCCCGACGATTCTTGCGGACTTTTTATGTGCAGATCGTGAATTAACGCCTAAATCATGCATTCCAAAAAGTACTCTTCGATGTACTGGTTTCAAGCCGTCTCTAACATCTGGAAGCGCTCTTGACACAATTACTGACATCGAATAATCGATGTAAGCTGTTTTCATTTCATCTTCAATGTTAATAGGAATTAACTTTTCTCCTTCAGACATAAGTTGTTATATTAAAAAATTATATTAGTTTCAAAACGTGCCAATATACGGCTTTTTGAAATTTTTGAAAGTATTTTAACATACTTATTTCAATGATTTATTAACAAAATTGGACTTGTTTTTGTTTAATAAAAAAAGTGCTTTTTTTGACTCTATTTCATCATTTTTTCGTCAATTAGCTGACATGACTTCTTAAGGAACGATTTTTGTTTTTAAAATGGTAATTCACTAAATTTACACATACAATCAATACATAAATTATGGATGATAATTTTTCACCAAGAGTAAAAGATGTTATTACCTATAGCAAGGAGGAAGCCTTGCGACTAGGTCATGACTTCATTGGAACAGAACACTTGATGCTAGGTATCCTTCGCGATGGAAGTGGCAAAGCAATTCAAATTTTAAATAACCTGTCTATTGATTTAGACCATTTACGCAGAAAAGTAGAAGTACTAAGCCCTGCAAACCCTACTATAGATACAAATATTGAGAAGAAAAACCTTCATTTGACCCGTCAGGCGGAGCGCGCATTGAAAACAACTTTTTTAGAAGCAAAAGTATTTCAAAGCTCTTCCGTAAGCACAGCTCATTTATTATTATGTATTCTAAGAAATGAAAACGATCCGACAACCAAGCTATTGAATAAATTAAAAATTGATTATGACGTAGCTAAAGAACAATATATAAATATGACACCAAGCGAAGAAGAATTCTTAGAGAATTTACCAAGAGCAACTGACTCATACAATGATGATTCAGGACAAGATGACAGTCTAAAAGAAGGGAATTTTAATAATCCCGCCAATAAATCCAACAAAAAGTCTAAAACACCCGTTTTGGACAATTTCGGAAGGGATTTAACCGAAATGGCTGAAGAAGGAAAACTAGACCCTGTTGTGGGGCGAGAAAAAGAAATTGAGCGCGTATGCCAGATTTTGAGCCGACGCAAAAAGAACAACCCGCTCCTTATCGGTGAGCCAGGTGTTGGTAAATCTGCCATTGCAGAAGGTTTAGCCTTACGCATCATACAAAAGAAAGTTTCACGAATTTTGTTTAACAAACGCGTCGTAACTCTAGATTTAGCCAGTCTTGTTGCAGGTACTAAATACAGAGGACAGTTTGAAGAGCGCATGAAAGCAGTGATGAACGAATTGGAAAAAAATGACGACATCATCCTTTTTATAGATGAAATACACACTATCGTTGGCGCTGGTGGAGCTACCGGTTCCTTGGATGCATCCAATATGTTTAAACCTGCTTTGGCAAGAGGAGAAATTCAATGTATTGGGGCTACCACACTTGACGAGTACAGACAGTATATCGAAAAAGACGGCGCTTTAGAAAGACGTTTTCAAAAGATAATCGTAGAACCAACTTCTGTTGAAGAAACGATCACAATTCTGAACAATATCAAAAACAAATACGAAGACCACCATAACGTTACTTACACTCCCGAGGCAATTGAGGCCTGTGTAAAATTAACGAATAGGTACATGTCCGAACGATTCTTGCCGGACAAGGCAATTGACGCTTTAGATGAGGCGGGTTCCCGTGTGCATATCACCAATATCGAGGTTCCTAAAAAAATCCTGGATCTGGAACGCCAGTTAGAGGATATTCGAGAATTAAAAAATGTCGTTGTCAAAAAACAAAAATATGAGGAAGCGGCCAAGCTTCGCGACGATGAAAAACGCATCGAAAAAGAATTGGCTGTAGCCCAAGAACAATGGGAAGAAGATGCGAAAAACAACCGAATTGAAGTTTCAGAAGACAATGTCGCAGATGTAGTATCGATGATGACTGGAATCCCCGTGAATCGCATCGCGCAAACGGAAAGCAACAAACTGGCCAAATTACCTGAACTTATTGAAAGTAATGTTATTGGTCAAAATGAGGCAGTGATGAAAATTGCCCGTTCCATCCAAAGAAATCGTGCTGGGTTGAAAGATCCGAACAGACCAATTGGTTCGTTTATCTTTCTTGGACAGACTGGAGTTGGAAAAACACAATTGGCTAAAGTACTCGCAAAGGAATTATTTGATTCTGAAGATGCCTTGGTACGAATTGACATGAGTGAATACATGGAGAAATTTGCAATCTCCCGCTTGGTTGGTGCTCCTCCGGGATACGTCGGTTATGAAGAAGGTGGGCAATTGACAGAGAAAGTTCGCAGAAAACCATATTGTGTCGTTCTGTTGGACGAGATAGAAAAAGCGCATCCAGATGTATTTAATATGTTATTGCAAGTTCTTGATGATGGATATTTAACTGATAGTTTGGGTCGAAAAATTGATTTCAAAAACACTATCATCATAATGACTTCCAATGTCGGAGCTCGACAATTAAAAGATTTTGGTCAAGGCGTAGGTTTTGGTACTGCAGCAAAAGTGGCACAAGCCGATGATAATTCTAAGAGCATTATTGAAAATGCGTTAAAGAAAACATTTGCGCCAGAATTCCTTAATAGAATCGATGACGTAATAGTATTCAATGCTCTAGAGAAACACGATATCGATCTGATTATCGAAATTGAATTGAAAAAACTATATGCTAGAGTGTCTGAATTAGGTTATAATTTGAGCCTTTCGGATAAAGCGAAAGCATTCATTGCAGAAAAAGGCTTTGACAGACAATTTGGCGCAAGACCATTAAAAAGAGCCATCCAAAAATACGTAGAAGACGCACTTGCAGAAGAGATTATCACTTCTAAAATTGCTTCGGGCGACGACATTTTCATGGACATTGAAGATGGCGCACAAGAATTGACCGTAAAAGTTCATAAAGCTGAGGAACCTACAAATCAATAAAAAGTTTAATCAGCGATCAAAAAGCAAACCCGTTACGTTTTTATAACATAGCGGGTTTATTCTTTATATCAATTCCCCGTTATTATTAAAAACAAATATTTACATTTGAACATTAATTACAGCTCAAACAAATTAACATATGTCACAAAATAAAGTAATCCTTGGTAGCGAAGAATGGTGTTCATTTCCTGAATTGGGAATTCCTACAATAAAAGCACGTGTAGATTCGGGTGCAAAAACATCTGCCTTACATGCCATAAACATAGCCCCTTTCCTCAAAAACGAGGCTAACTGGGTCCGATTTGACATCAACCCGATTCAGAACAACCTCAAAACAGTTATCCACTGTGAGGCGCCTTTAATCGACAAACGAATCGTAAAAAGCTCCAGTGGCTTTAGAGAACAACGCTATGTGATTCAAACCAATTTACAAATTGGGGATTCCCAATGGCCTATTGAAATGACATTGACCAATAGAGATTCAATGGGGTTTCGTATGTTATTAGGAAGAGAAGCCATGAGCGGAAGAGTTCTGGTTGATCCTGAACAACAATACCTTTTAGGCCAACCTACATCTGACAGCCTTAAAGAGTTATATAAGAATACCGAAAAAGCGAAAACGGGCTTAAGAATTGGTGTTTTAGCAAGCAACCCTGAACTATACAGCAACAAAAGAATCATGGAGGCAGGTGAAATGCGCGGTCACGAAATGCATTTTTTAAACATCAAGGAATGCTACATGAAACTTGATGCGGATACACCAGAAATTCATTATAGAGGCGGGATAATTCTGAACCAATTTGACGCCATTATTCCAAGGATACGACCGAGCATCACCTTTTACGGATGCGCCTTAACTAGACAATTTGAAGCATTAAAAGTATTTTGTTTGAACTCGGCAAGCGCAATTACGCAATCTCGAGACAAATTATATTCACTACAGTTACTCCTAAATAGCGGAATAGGTATTCCAACAACTGGGTTTGCCAATTCACCATTAGATACCAATGATTTAATCAAAATGGTTGGAGGATCGCCGCTGATTGTGAAATTATTGGAGGGAACTCAAGGAAAAGGAGTTGTTTTGGCCGAAACAAAAAAAGCTGCTGAAAGTGTAATCAATGCTTTTAAAAGCGTTAATGCAAATATATTAGTCCAAGAGTTTATCAAAGAAGCGAACGGAAAAGACATTCGTTGTTTTGTAATAGATGGTAAAGTGGTAGCTTCAATACAACGTGAAGCCATGCCTGGTGAGTTTAGAGCCAACATTCATCTTGGCGGAACCGCTTCGGTTATAAATGTGACCATGGAAGAAAAACGCATCGCGATTAAAGCGGCAAAAGCGATGGATTTGAAAGTGGCAGGGGTCGATATCATCCGTTCTTCAAAAGGTCCTTTACTATTGGAGGTTAATTCTTCTCCGGGACTGGAAGGAATCGAAGGAGCGACAAATAAAGATATAGCGGGTGAAATGATTAAGGCCATCGAAAAGAACTTCAAGAATAAAGTAATTCGGCCCCAATCTATATAGCATATTTCTAATTTGACATAAAAAATGAAACCATCCAATTTCAAAAATTCGGATGGTTTTTTTTTATTTTTTGTTTTAAAAAACTAAGCTAATCAATCTTCCTCGATCTGGAAACTGTTTAAGAAAGACACCGTTTTTTCGATATCATAATGCAAAATGCGGTCTTCTCTTATAAAAGGAACCTCTTCTCTGTAGGCCGTTAAAAACATTTCGATAAAATCGCCGGATTGCAAGGGTCTTCTGAATTGAATGGCTTGGGATGCATTCATTAACTCTATTGCCAAAATGCGCTCGATATTATCCATCACTCTCAATGCTTTTGTGGCTCCGTTTGCTCCCATACTTACATGGTCTTCTTGGCCATTGCTCGATACTATACTGTCAATACTTGATGGTGTCGCCAATTGTTTGTTCTGACTTGCAATGCTGGCTGCCGTGTATTGGGGAATCATCAATCCGGAATTCAATCCGGGATTGTCCACCAAAAATGCAGGCAGATTGCGCAATCCTGAAATCAATTGATAGGTCCTTCTCTCTGAAATACTTCCTAATTCAGCCAAAGCAATTGCCATAAAATCCAATGCCAATGCCAAAGGTTGTCCGTGAAAATTACCTCCGGATATAATTTGGTCGCTTTCGATAAATATATTGGGATTGTCCGTAACCGAATTAATTTCTGTCTTGAATACTTTTTTCACGTACTCGAAAGCGTCTTTTGAAGCCCCATGAACTTGGGGGATACAACGAAAAGAATACGGATCTTGCACATGCGTTTTCTCTTGCTCGATGATTTCACTGCCCTCCAAAAATCCTTTAACGCGGCTAGCGGTTACAATTTGCCCTTTGTGAGGTCGGATGAAATGTATCAGTTCATGAAATGGTTCGATGCGACCATCAAATCCTTCCAAAGAGATTGTCGCTATTAGATCAGCCAAATAAGAGAACTTGTTCGCTTTCATTAAAATATGGACTCCATATGCGCTCATGAATTGAGTACCGTTCAACAAAGCCAAACCTTCTTTGGATTTCAATATGATTGGCTCCCAGTCAAAGTGTTTCATTACCACACTTGTATGTACTTTTTTGCCTTCAAAATACACTTCACCCTCACCTAACAACGGCAATGACAGATGCGCCAAAGGAGCTAAATCCCCTGAGGCACCTAACGAACCCTGGGTGTAAATTACAGGCAATATATCATTGTTGTAAAAGGCAACTAGTCGCTCCACCGTTTGCAATTGTATTCCCGAATGTCCGTAGCTCAAAGATTGAATTTTAAGCAACAACATCAATTTTACAATGGCAGTCGGGACTTCTTCACCGGTACCGCAAGAATGCGATTTCACTAAGTTTTCCTGCAGTTTAGATAGGTTCTCGTTTGAGATTTTCACATTGCAAAGCGACCCAAAACCAGTGTTTATACCATAAATAGGCTCCGAATGGGAAGCCATTTTTTTATCTAAAAAATCACGACATTTTTGAATGTTTATTTTGGCCTCATCAGACAATTCCAATAATTTGTGTTGCGAAATAATTTCTTGCACTATTTCGAGAGAAAGCACCTCAGTACTTATATAATGTGTATTGTCCATTTTGCATTGAATTTTGAGTAGCCAAAATTCAATAAATCAATATTAAAAAGCAACATATATTGTCAATAATTTAAAAACTATGTCAAAAAATATTGATTAAATGAACTTGATGCAGAAATCACAAGAATATTCTTCCTTTATGGCAATGCGGTTTCAAAAATATGCCGAACTCCTACATTTTACTGTGTCAAACGGCATTCAAAAATGCAATTAGCCCACATAATAAACGAATACCTTGTTTATCAAGTCGAAACAAGGGCAAATTGGCATCCTAATTTGAAAAAAAAGAATCATAAACACGTTTTTGCAGACTCTGCATTTGAGAAAAAATACCGATTGTCCCGCCAATAAGCGCATAAAATGAGAAATGCTCAGCGGGAAGCAAATTCTCATTGGATTATTAAAATATTCGCAAAAACAGAGAAAAGTTTTTTTGCTCTTTATAAAAAACTGTATTTTTGGAAAACAATAATGAAAGACAACAGATCTACATATCACTCTTCGATAACAACTCAAATTTGGGTTGAGATTTCTGTTACCGCTACATTTACTGCTACAACGACTACTACCCCTTAGGGGTATACATTTTACATATAATCCTATCGTACTATTTTTCTTTTTTAAGAAAGAAAGTTACTGGATGTATAAATAAGTTGCTTTTTTTTTAAATCAAAACGAACAAAATGAAAATATTAAAATTTGGCGGGACTTCAGTAGCCAATGCCCAAAATATAAAACGTGTCCTAGACATCGTATCCAATAAAGCAAAACAAGACCAATTGATCATAGTAGTTTCAGCGCTCAGCAAAGTTACTGATTTACTGCAATTGGCTTCTGAAAAGGCGGCCTCTAATGATGAAACATATAAAGAGATTGTTGCCGATATAGAGAAAAAACATCTGGACGCTTTAAAAGAATTGATTCCTGTTAGCGAACAGAGCGGTTCGCTAAGCCACATCAAGAGAATCATAAACCATCTGGAGACTTTATTGGATGGTTGTTTTCTTTTGGGTGAATTATCCAATAGAACATCCGACACAATTTTGAGTTTCGGTGAACTACTGTCATCCTACATCATTGCCGAAGCGCTAAAACAAAATTTAGAAAACAGCAGTTATAAAGACAGCCGTGAATTGATTAAAACCAATAATAATTTTGGAAAAGCGGCGGTTAATTTTGAAGTTACAAACCAATTAATCGCTGATTTTATTGGTTCGAATGATTCCCGAGTTGTTGTTATACCAGGTTTTATCGCTTCCTCCCTTGACGGAATCAATACCACTTTGGGTCGGGGCGGATCTGATTATACTGCCGCAATCATGGCTGCCGCGTTAGACGCAACTGATTTGGAAATTTGGACTGACGTGAATGGAATGTATACTGCCAACCCAAAAATCGTAAAACAGGCCCAACCCATTACCTCTATTTCATATCAAGAAGCCATGGAGTTGTCCCATTTTGGCGCCAAAGTTTTATTTCCTCCAACTATTCAGCCGGTATTGAGAAAGAACATTCCTATTCATATCAAAAACACTTTCGAACCAGAGGCAGAAGGAACCTTTATATCAAACAATAGCCTCTCGAATGGTTCTCCCGTAAAAGGAATCAGCCATATCGAACACATCACTTTGATTACGCTTGAAGGACCTGGAATGATTGGTGTTTCGGGCTCTTCAAAAAGACTGTTTGAAGTTTTATCAAATGAGAATATCAATGTTATTTTTATTACCCAAGCTTCCTCTGAACATTCCATTTGTATAGGAATTCTAAATTCAGATGCCCAAGCGGCTGAAGAGGCCATAAATAAAGCGTTTGAAATAGAGATTTTACAGCACAAAATCGATCCTTGCATCGTGGAGAAAAACCTATGCATCATCGCCTTAGTTGGTGAAAACATGAAAAACCACCAAGGACTGAGCGGTAAAATGTTCAGCACTTTAGGAAAAAACAACGTCAATATTCGCGCGATTGCCCAAGGTGCATCCGAAAGAAACATTTCGGCTGTAATCAATGAAAGAGACGTCAAAAAAGCATTGAATACACTTCACGAGCGTTTTTTTGAAGACAATACTAAACAATTGAACCTGTTCGTTATGGGAGTTGGAAATGTTGGCGAAAAATTCATCGACCAAATCAGACAACAAAATAAATTCCTGAAAGACAACTTAAAAATAAACCTGCGAGTTATCGCATTGTCCAATTCCAGAAAAATGCATTTTGATGAAGACGGCATTGATTTAAAAAAATGGGAATCAGCTTTGGAAAAAGGCGAAATTGCAGATAAGGAAGCTTTCATTTCTAATGTAAAAGCGTTCAATTTACGTAACAGTATTTTTGTGGATATCACGGCGAACGAAAGTGTTTCTCAAACTTACGAACATTTTTTACGACAAAATATAGCAGTGGTAACTTGTAATAAAATAGCCTGTTCATCGGCGTTCGATAATTACAAAAACCTTAAAAACTTATCTCGAAAATACAACGCCCCATTCTTGTTTGAAACGAATGTTGGCGCAGGATTACCTATTATTGACACCGTAAAAAATTTAGTTGCATCGGGTGATAAAGTCAATAAAATACAGGCTGTTTTATCAGGAAGTTTGAACTTTATCTTCAATAATTTCGATGAAAACAATTCTTTCCATGATGTGGTAAAAGAAGCCGGAGTACAAGGATTCACGGAACCCGACCCAAAGATTGATTTGAGCGGAATTGACGTCGCCAGAAAGATATTAATCCTGATTCGTGAGAGCGGATACAAAATGGAAATTGAAGAAATAGAAAACGAATCTTTTCTTCCTGCAGCATGTATGGAAACAGCTAATAATGAGGATTTCTTTAAGTCCTTAATTGCACACGCCAGTCATTTCGAAAGCATTTTAGCCGAAGCGAATGAAAAAGATAGCCGATTAAAGTTTGTGGCTCAATTTGAAGACGGAAAAGCGAGCGTCGGTTTGCAGTTCATCCCAAAAGAGCATCCATTTTATAATTTGGAAGGAAAAGACAATATCGTATTGTTCTACACAGACCGTTATGTAGATCAGCCTTTATTGATTAAAGGGGCCGGGGCCGGAGCAGCCGTAACGGCATCGGGTATTTTTGCCGATGTGATCAGAATTGGGAATGTATAAAAATTAGTTTCAAGTTTAATGTTTCAAGTTAGATCGTTGTTGAAGAACACTTTTTTTTAACCTGAAACTTTAAACTTTAAACCTGAAACAAAAATATATGAACGAAATAAAAATATTTTGTCCTGCGACAATCGCTAATCTATCCTGTGGCTTTGATGTCCTTGGCTTGTGTTTGGACAATGTGGGTGACGAAATGATTATTCGGAAATCAGACCAAAAAGGAATTCGCATCACAAAACTTGTGGGTGCCGACCTACCGCTTGAAACCGAAAAAAACGTGGCGGGAGTTGCCGCATTGGCTATGCTTGACGCTTTAAGGTCTGATGCGGGTTTTGATATAGAAATCTACAAAAACATCAAGGCGGGAAGCGGAATCGGCAGCAGCGCGGCCAGTTCAGCGGGTGCCGTTTTTGGCATCAACGAATTGCTGGGAAGACCATTTGAAATTAAAGATTTGGTTCCTTTTGCCATGCAAGGCGAAAAACTGGCTTGCGGAAATGCCCATGCCGATAACGTCGCTCCTGCCCTGTTGGGAGGTTTTACATTGGTGCGCAGTTACAGTCCGCTGGACATAATCAAAATAGAAAGTCCTTCTGAATTGTATGCCACTGTGGTGCATCCACAAATTGAGTTAAAAACATCCGATGCGCGCTCAGTATTGAAGCAAACGGTTTCCCTGAAAAGCGCCATCATGCAATGGGGAAATGTGGGCGGACTGATTGCCGGTCTGTACACCAAAGATTATGATTTAATCGGTCGATCACTGCATGATGAGATCGTGGAGCCTTTGAGAAGCGTATTGATTCCCGGTTTCGATCTGGTCAAACAGACGGCTTTAGAAAACGGAGCGCTTGGTTCTGGGATATCAGGCTCTGGTCCTTCTATTTTTGCTTTAAGCAAAGGAGAGGCAACAGCCAATCAAATTGCCAAAGCCATGAGTGCCATTTATGACAAAATGAATTTGCCGTACGAGATTCACGTTTCAAAAGTGAATCCTGATGGCGTTAGAATAATTAGATAATGAGATGGCTTCGTGCCTCCCAATGAAACAAAAAATGAAATACTACAGTTTAAACCATAACGCCCCAAAAGTTTCTTTTAAAGAAGCGGTAATACAGGGTCTGGCATCCGATAAAGGATTGTATTTTCCGGAAACGATAACGCCTTTGCCGCAAAGTTTTTTTGACACTATCGAAAACCTTAGCAACGAAGAGATTGCATATCAGGCCATTCGTCAATACGTGGGTGACGAAATTCCAGAAGACAAATTGAAAGAAATCATTGCCGAAACGCTTTGTTTTGATTTCCCGCTGGTGGAAGTCGAAGAAGGAATCTATTCCCTTGAATTGTTTCATGGCCCCACGATGGCTTTCAAGGACGTGGGCGCAAGATTCATGTCCCGTTGTTTGGGATATTTCAATAGAGACAAAAAAGATAGTAAAAACACGGTACTTGTCGCTACTTCGGGTGATACTGGCGGTGCCGTTGCAAGCGGTTTTCTTGGCGTAAAGGGAGTCGAGGTGATTATCCTTTATCCGTCGGGCAAAGTGAGCGACATTCAGGAACGACAGTTGACGACGCTGGGACAAAACATCAAGGCTCTTGAAGTGGACGGCGTTTTTGACGATTGCCAGGACATGGTCAAAAAAGCGTTCTTGGATGACAGTTTGAAACACCACAATCTGACTTCGGCGAATTCGATCAATATCGCGCGCTGGTTGCCACAGATGTTCTATTTCTTCTTTGCCTATAAAGCCCTCAAAAAACAGAACAAACCTTTGGTTTTCTCCTGTCCGAGCGGAAACTTCGGGAATATATGTGCGGGTATCATCGCCAAAAAAATGGGACTGCCGGTGGAACATTTTGTTTCCTCCACCAATGTGAACGATACCGTGCCACGATTCTTGGAAAACGGAATTTACGACCCTAAACCATCCAGAGCAACGATTTCGAATGCTATGGATGTGGGAAACCCGAGCAATTTCATCCGCATCCAGGAAATGTACCAAAACGATTTGGAACAGTTCAAAAAAGATTTTTCCTCGTTTACGTTCACCGATGCAGAGACTTTAGCCGCCATGAAAACCATATACAATACGGACGGTTACATCGCGGAACCGCATGGTGCCGTTGGATATCTGGGACTGAAAAAAGAACTCCAAAACCACCCGAATGCTGTTGGCATTTTCCTTGAAACTGCCCACCCAATCAAGTTTTTGGATACTGTCGAACCAGCACTAAACGTAAAACTGCCGATCCCTCCACAAATTGAAAGCGTACTCGGGAAAGATAAAGTGAGTACCAAAATCAAAACCTACGAGCAACTGAAAGCGTTTTTGGGATAAATCTCAAATTGCGTATTATTATATACTAACGACTGGGAGGTAATTTTCGGTCGTTTTTTTATGGATCATCGATTGAAATTCAGAAAATTAATTTTGCGTTCTGACGAGGCAATTTCCGATAGGCTTATTCAAATCATAAAATATTGAAAATTAAAAAGATAAGTTAAAAAATATCCGTTTTAGGCTTTGATTTAGCAAGAAATTTATTTATCTTTATTTAGGCAATCGACCCGAATTTAGCCCCTCCAAATCTTACCTTTTTCTTTCTGGACCTACTTCTAATTTTAAAATTATTAATTTTAAAAACGAAGCATCATGGCAAAAAATTACAGAATGAGAACATTGTTTGTGTTAATCACAGGAATGTTGGTGGCTGCAACGACAGACGCCCAAGGTCAGTCTTTACTGGATCCATCCACGCAACAAAAATTCGTTAGTCCCTTACCTATTCCGTCGGTAATTCAGCCTGTCGTACCCGGTGGAACTTATTATGAAGTGAGCATGACGCAGTTTGAACAGGATTTGGGACTGAAGGACGGCTCCGGTAACCCAATGTATACAACTGTTTGGGGCTACAACGGCAGTTATCCCGGTCCGACATTCGAGGCTAGAAAAAATACTCCCATCACTGTAAAATGGAAAAATGAGTTAGTGGACGGCAACAATCCTCTTGCGCACTTGCTGCCTGTTGACACTTCTATTTTATCCGAAAATTATCCAAATTATGGAGTGCCAGTGGTGACGCACCTTCATGGCGGTCATGTCGAATCTGCCAGCGACGGAAACCCTGAAGCATGGTTCACTCCCGACTTCGGTGAAACCGGGCCATACTGGTCTCAACAGGTATATAATTATTCTAATGACCAGGAAGCAACCACTTTATGGTACCACGACCATGCCTTGGGGATAACGCGATTAAATGTCTATGCCGGGCTTGCCGGTTTTTATTTATTGCGCGAAGAATCTGAAGATAACCTTAACCTGCCATCCGGAAATTATGAAATTCCCATTGTAATACAAGATCGAATGTTTACGGACGATGGACAATTGTTTTATCCTTCGATGCCAGAGGAAGCAGGTCAACCAAACCCAAGTATATTACCCGAAATGTTCGGGGATTTCATTGTTGTAAACGGAAAAACATGGCCAGTATTGAACGTGGAACCAAGGAAATACCGTTTTCGTTTTCTCAATGGCTCTGACTCCCGTTTTTATAAATTATTTTTAGGCAATACCATTCCTTTTATTCAAATTGGTACTGACGGCGGATTGCTAAATGCTCCAGTCACGTTAAATCAGATGTTGCTGGCTCCGGGAGAGCGTAAAGACGTAATCGTCGATTTTTCGGATCCCGCGCTCTTTGGACAAACCTTAATCATGAAAAATAATGCACGTTCGCCTTTTCCGACGGGGGAAACCGTCGATCCCAGGGTTGCGGGACAAATCATGGCATTCAGAGTTAATCTTGCGCTTAACGGAGCGGATAACAGTGTGATTCCTCCTGTTCTCAGGACTACCCCAATTGCGGCATTAGGTACTCCCGATAATACGCGTCAGCTTCTACTGATTGAAAAAGAAGATGAGTTTGAGCGCCTCAAACCACAATTAGGAACCTCAGCACTCGGCGCGTTGGATTTCAATTCCCCCATTACTGAAAATCCAATGCACAATGCGCTAGAAGAATGGCAAGTGATCAACGCTACACCCGACGCGCATCCCGTTCACCTGCATTTGGTGAGTTATCAAATTGTGAGCAGGCAAAAATTCAACGTAGCACGCTACGTTCCCGGCGATCCTTCTTCACTTCAATTACAGGGGCAATCCAAATTCCCAACTGCCGATGAAAGCGGATGGAAAGACACAGCCGTGATGTATCCGGGGGAAGTTACGCGGATTAGGGCACGATTTGACCTCAAGGGTTTGTATGTATGGCATTGTCATATTCTCTCTCATGAGGACCATGATATGATGCGCCCCTTTTATGTGGGAGATATGCCGGCTACACTCCTAGCGGAAAACAGGAACGGGTCATTCAATGCCAATATTGCCCCCAATCCGTTCAGTAACCAAACCACCATCAAGTTAGAAGCTGGAATCAGCGGAAATTACAAGGCAGAAATTTACAATCTCTTTGGGCAGCATATCACCACACTTACTGATGCATATTATGAAAAAGGAATTTATAATTTACCATGGAACGGAACAGGAACAGGAAACAACAAGATTGGAAGCGGAATTTATTTTCTGCTCATACAAGGAGTTGACGGAAATCAAACTTATAAAATGCTGCTGGAGCGTTAATTATAAGGAGAATATTGTAACATTTTTAGATTGCATTATTGCTCCCCGGTTGTGTATGTGTCAATTCGAGTTGACTGCTGCGTTAGAGCATAAAAGAATGAAGTATCGAGAATCCTGAAATAATCTTGGCTTCTCGATACAATTTCAGAAAGCAAGGCCATTGCCATTTAAAATCATTCGAAGTGACGGTTTTTATGGCGTAGTCATGGCGCGGGCAAAACCCACCGTATCTCGATACATTTGAGGAGAAACGTCAGCATTATTTTTGAAGAAACGGCTAAAATAATGCTCGTCCTCATACCCCAATTCGTAAGCGATTTCTTTGACTGCCTTGTTTGTCAGGTACAATTCTCTTTTGGCCTCAATGATAATACGCTCCGAGATCAACTCGGTAAGGGTTTTATTGAAATGCGTCTTGGTGATTTTCGCCAAGGCTTTTGGAGTCAGGTGCAACAAATCGGCGTAATCGCTTGCGGAATGTTTCGTCTTGAAATGAAGTTCGATGTAGTTCTTTAAATTCTGAAGCACGAACGGTTCTTTAGCATCCAAAACCGCTTTTGATTCAGGAACTTCCGACTGAGCTTTTAATCGGGAAGCGGTAATCAGGAAAATCTTCAGATAGGAAATCAGCAGTTCGTATTGTGCCAAAGCCGGATTTTGCATTTCTACCTTTATTTGTTCCAAAACCATATCTAAAGTGTTCTCGGCGGCTTCATCGATCGAAACAAATGGCGGTTCGTAAATGTTATTGAACAAAATACCGTTACAAGCGACCTCGGCTTGGTGCTTGTGAATACAGAAAAAGTCGGGATGAAAATTCAACACAACTCCCTCTATTTTTTCTTGGGTGGACAGCATAAAAGGCTGGTATGGCGCAAAAGCCAACAAAACATTCTCCTGAAAATGATGCTCAGAGAAATCCACTTTTACGGTACCTTTTCCTTTTTTAATCCATATCAGCGAATAGTAATTCAGCCGTTGCAAGTGGTCGAAAGAACTGTTGTCTTCAAAAGTAAAGAGTTTGAAAGCCAGATTCCCGTTTTGGGGATTGACTAAAGTATGGGCATTTTTATCTGTCATAAAAGAGCGTTTTATCTAAACTTTCTGTCTTTTTCGTCAATGGCTAGATCGTTGATGCTGGCAAAACGTTTGCACATCAAACCGTTCTCGTCAAACTCCCAGTTTTCGTTTCCATAGGCCCTAAACCATTGTCCGTCGGCGTTGTGGTATTCGTACTCAAAAAGCACCGCCATTCGGTTTTCGCGAAAACCCCAAAGCTCTTTTTTGAGGGTGTAATTTAACTCTTTTTCCCATTTGCTTTTCAGGAATTCCTTCACCGCTTCCCTGCCGTTGATGAATTCGGTTCTATTGCGCCATACTGTGTCGACGGTGTATGCCAAGGCAATCCGTTCCGGGTCTTTGCTGTTCCAGGCATCCTCGGCCAGTTGCACTTTTTGCAAAGCGGTTTCCATGTTAAACGGCGGAAGGGGCAGTTTCTGTTCCATCAGTTGATTATTAGTGATTACTTTTAATAATAACAAAGTTATCACATAATCACAGAACAATAATGGAGAATGCACGCAAAGCCATGGACAATTTTCTCTTTTTTTAAAATTGTTTTTTTTGGAAATAGATTATCCAGTCAAATATATGGTCACCTCGAAGGAAAAATTGATCCCAATACAAATTGAAAGCATTGTATTAAGAAAATATAAAGTGAATCAAAAATTGAAACCCACGAAAAACTGAAAGATTGCGGCCGAAACGCCGGCGCTAGCGTCCCAGTCGCAAACACAAGAAGAAATGAATGCATTATAAGTTGCAGCTGCCATGATTGGGAAGCTCGCGACCACAATGTGAACCGATAAATCCCAAATTTCCCGACCAATAAGTGCATCAAGCACACTTACAACCTTTTATACTTAAACTTCTGACCGCCAATGGAAGCCTCATACATGAGTCCACCTTTCTCCATGGTGAACACCATCACACCGTCAGTATATTTCACATTAGCCGAAGCGCCTTCGGTCACGGCCACGGCCGAAGCTTGGGCGGCAAACTCGAAGCGGCTGTCTTTGAAACGATCCAGTTCCTTTTTGGACTCGAAAAATATCACCTCACTGTAGGCTTGCCCTCCCGCCTGGAATCCTATACTCAGTTGCGACATCTTTGCCATTCCTATGACCTTACCCCGTTCATAAACGGCACCATTCCCGGCCGCCGCTCCAACGCCAAGCCCTCCCTTGCCTACGTTGGGAAAAATCACATAACCATAAGCCCTATCAAAAAGACCTTTCATGAGCCCGTCTTGTGCAATGAACTCCGCCTTTGCAGTTTGACTGTCAGCGATAATTTTATTCTTTTTGGCTCTCGATTGCCCAAATACTGGTGATATATTTAGTGCACATGCCATCACTATTACCCAAATAATATTTAAATTTTTCATGTCTTTAATATATTAAATTGTTGTGAATTTTCTACTTTCAAAGGTAAGCTTATTTTCTTAAAATAACCACTTATTTAACTGACTATCAATAAAATATGATTTATTTTTAATTACCTTTATTGGATGTTTTTTTAATCAAAATTGGAGAATCCCTCCATAATTTAGAGACAAACAAGATCTGGAACCTAATGCCATTTTGTTATGCTTTTTTCTACCTTTGAAAAACAAAAAACAAAAGCCATTACGCATGATTACAAAAGCAACTTTAGGGGATGTTTCCCAATTAAATAAATTGATCAATTCAGCCTATCGCGGGGAATCCTCGAAAAAAGGATGGACCACAGAAGCGAACATTCTGGAAGGAATCAGAACCACCGAAGAGGAGCTAACGAAAACATTGGAGAATGCGAAAAACACTATTCTTAAATTTACCGAGAACTCACGGATTATAGGTTGCGTTTTGCTAGTGGCGAAGGAACAAGAACTGTATTTAGGCATGCTGACGGTTTCGCCCGAATTGCAAAACAGCGGCGTCGGGAAAAAATTACTGCAGCAGGCCGACATTCATGCCTCTGCATTGGGGTTGACTAGAATCATTATGACGGTAATATCAATCAGGGAAGAATTGATTTCCTGGTACAAACGCCATGGTTATGTTGATACTGGCGCGAGAGAACCATTCCCTGTAAGCGAGGTACACATCCCGATATCAGAAACACCGTTGGAGTTTATGGTACTGGAGAAAAAACTAGGCTAACTATTCCTTCGCGAAAACGAACGGGCTAGCAACAAATACTAAATCGAAATAAAATGGACAATAAAACAGTCGTTGTAAAAGATTTAAAAGAGAAATCAGTCCGTGTATCCAGAGCGTTTTCTGCCCCGCTTGAAAAAGTCTGGCGCGCCTATACCGAAAGCGAATTGCTGGAAAAATGGTGGGCACCACTTCCGTGGAAAGCGGAAACCAAAAGCATGAACTTCGAAGTTGGCGGATATTGGCTATATGCCATGGTAAGCCCTGAAAATGAAAAGCATTGGGGACGCATGGATTACATCGCCATTGCGCCCCTTGAAAGTATTCAAATCAGAGACAGTTTTTGTGATGAGGACGGAAATGTTAACACTGCCCTGCCCGTTTCTACAGGATCGATCGTTTTTACCAAAACTGAGACTGGCACTTTGGTTGTATTCAAGATGGTATATTCCACCGAAAAGGAGGTAGAAACCATTATTGAAATGGGATTTGAACAGGGAATTACTGCCTGTTTTGAGCAATTGGAAACCTTGTTTCAGGGAAATAAAATATAGCGAGCCTATTGAACCTAAAACTTCTGCTGTCATTTGCAGCGCTCGCGTAAGGGATTGCGGCGGCATCCTTTATTTTTTTCCTTTTAAAAAATAAAGATACAGCCAAAAGCCCAACCCCAAAGCGGCAGATTCATGATTCTACAGCGGGGGTTTCTGCTTTGGGGTTACGCCCAAAAAATCATAAAAGCTGTTTATGGATTTATACTGTCTAACAAAGAAGCTAGAATCGCGTTTAAATCCCCAAGCGTTCCAGGATTTGTGATCTGCCCCGTTTCATTCATTTTACTTTTGATGCTTCCAATAGCCACGGCAGTATTTGGGCTCTTGGTAGTACCCAGCGCAGAAAGCGTCAACAACAGAGACGCTAAAGCCTTGTCCCCGCCAGTGTGCAAGGGTGACACGCTGATCGCAGCAACTGCTTTGCCATTCAATTCACCAGAAGAGACAAGCCAATCCAAGGCATTTTTTAACACGCCAGGCACTCCAAAAGCGTATTCGGGAGTGGAGAATATAACGCCATCTGCCGCTTTAATTTGGTTTCTGAAATCAGTAACCGCAGTAATTTCTTGGATTATTTCTGGATTGAAATGGGGCAATTGGTCTAATCCCTCAAGTATATTTACGATGACATTTTCCGGAGCGATTTTGGCCATTTCCCACAAAATATTAGTATTCGCCGATGTCGATTTCAAACTTCCCGAAATAGCAACAATTCTAGTGATTTGTTTCATGTTACCTATTTGTTTCAAAAGTAAAAAAGTAAAAACTAATAGCTGCTGCTTAGTTTTTACTTTTTTGAATGCGTTTCTTATTTTATAAAATTCTTCCGTAAGGCCTAAAAGAATAAATGCGACTTATATTTACAAAGCGGGAGCTATAGGGAAATCGACAGGCACCTGAGTCAAATTATGCAAAAAATTCATCGCTGTTTTGTCGCTCACTTGGAGAATCAAATCCACCAAATTTTCGTTGGTATAGCCTTGAGCGAAAAAAGCATCCACTGATTCTGTACTAGCATTTCCTTTGTTTGCAGTGATTTCTGCCGAAAGTTGCACCAACGAATTCAGTTTGCTATCATTACTTTTTCCTTTGCGGATATCCAATAATTGATCTTCAGAGAAGCCGTTCATTTTACCCAAAACAAGATGTGCACTTTGGCAATAGACACAACCATTTACTTGGCTTACGATTAAGTTTACCGCTTCTTTTTCTTTGTTATTCAAAGAGGTTTTTGCGTTTTGATACGCCAAAAAACGAGATAAACCGTTATCGGAATGGGCAATCGTGGCATACAAATTAGGAACAAATCCTAAAGCTTTTTGTAAATTGTCGAAAATGTCTTGGTTTGCCGGCGCTACTTGTTCTCTTGTTGGAACTGTGAATGTTGTCATTTTATTTTTGTTTAAATTGGTTGTCGATATTGACTTAGCAAAGATGCGACAGCACCGAACAGTATAAAATGGACAATAAACTCCAGTTGATGGACGATTTTACTCGGTATAATTATTTAGAGGACCAACTCCTCAAACAGGCGTTTGGCTGTTTTATCCAAATCGTCACACAATCCTGGATGCGGTCTTGAGGTTTGGATTACGGAGCTGCGAAGAGCCGTTAGCCAACGGAAGCGTGAAGGAATGTCCATCAGCCCAATGGGTCCGCCATCTTTGGCGCCGTGGGCCACTTTCTCGAATGCGGATAAATTCATTTGTATTTGCTCCACATCCGCTTCTTCGGATAGGGACAGCACTTTGTCGACGTCAAGGGAATGGATCACCTTTATAAATTTGGCTTTTTTGCAAAAAAGAACAATCCCTACGTTGAGGAATTCTTCGCGTTCTACCCTAGGCACAACGCGAATTACGGCATACTCATATAAGTTTTTCTCTTGCATTTTGGGCTTCCTTAATAAAGATTTCTGAATGATTTAATCGGGTTAGTAGGAACTGCAAGTATACGTTTCGCAATTCTGCTGGGCTGTCTTCCACCTCTTCCCACTGCAACCAATCCTCTGGGATTAGGTTTACGATTGATTCCAATACTTCGGGAGTCAACAGCTTTTTGAAAGCGGTATCCGTTTCAGACAATACTGCCGCTTGCGGCAACAATACGTGGTCCTTGATCAAAGCAAAAGGGCTTCGGGCATGTTTTTCCCAATTGGTCCAAGAGTGATGGAAATACAAACTTGCGCCATGATCAATGAGCCACAATTCCTTGCGCCAAATCAACATATTGGTGTTTCTGAAGGTACGGTCAACATTAGTGATATACGCATCCAGCCATACAATTTGCGATGCTAGAGCGGAATCGACAATAGTGACAACAGGATCAAAATTAATCGCGCCAGAAAGAAAATGTAAAGCCAGATTCATCCCTTGACTTCCCTGAAGTAAATCCTGAATTTCCTCATCAGCTTCTGTCCTTCCAAAAGCCTCATCGAGATTGGCAAAAACCAACTCTGGCATTTTCATGCCTAAGGCGCGGGCGATTTCACCACCAATTAACTCGGCGATTAAGGCTTTGACACCGTGACCAGCACCTTTGAATTTAAGCACGTATTTGAAATCATCGTCGGCTTCCGCCAGAGCTGGCAGGGAGCCGCCTTCACGTAAAGGAGAGATGTACCGCGTTACATTTACGGTTCGAAGATTGAAGTTGGTTATCATATTCGGAATTTACTGAAGTACAAACTTACAAATAAGTAAGCTGAAATTAGTGATTGTTTGGTCTTAATGAAAATTTACCTCCCTTTTATTTCTAGAGAAAATTCTTCGTGCAAAACACAAATCATCCTGCAAATTATGGAAGGAACAATGGTAAAAAAACTAATTACCCTTTTCTATACTCAAAAACGCTTTCCCTAAATACTTAATAATATCCGAAGCTATAAATGATTGGTAGCCCGTTTTTGGCAATGCGATATCGGCCGTTAGACCGTGAAGATAAACCGCCAGAATTGCAGCATCCAATGGCTCATAAGATTGCGCCAATAAACTGCAAATCATACCAGTGAGCACATCGCCACTTCCCGCAGTTGCCAGTGCAGCGTTTCCGCTGCTGTTGCGGTAGATTTTAGCTCCGTCTACAATATGTGTTGGCGATCCTTTCATCACCACAATCAAATCATAGCGCTCACAAAAAGCCATTGTTTTTTGGAATTTTTCATCTTCTGAATGCCAGTTTCCTATTAATCGTTGCAGTTCTTTGGGATGTGGGGTCAGAATGGTTTTTGGCAACAGCAAAGACACCCATTCTTTTTTGTTTGACAAAATATTCAACGCATCTGCGTCGACGACCAAGGGGGTATTGTTGATCTCAAGGAATCGATGGAAAGCATTTTGGGTTTCAATTTCCTGTCCCCATCCTGGACCGATGGCTATCGCCTGCGGTTTGATATCGAAGGCGATATTAGAAGCGAATTTATCGTTTTCGTCTGTCAGCACCATAACTTCCGGATTGGTCGTCTGCACTATTTCGTAGCCGCATCGTGGCACAAAAGTGGTAACCAGTCCGCAACCGGTTTTTAAGCATGCCTTTGAAGACAAAACCGCCGCCCCCATTTTGCCATAACTGCCCGCTATAATTAATGCATGTCCCTGAATCCCCTTGTGAGTATGAGGATCAATAGTTTTATACCGTTTTTGCACAGCATGCTTGTCAATGTAAACGAGATATTTCATCAGATAAAAGTACGAAAATTATAGTAAAATGGAATCGCCGCCGGATAGAAATTATAATTCCTTTCTTTCACGCTGCCTGATTTTATTTCAGCCCATAAAAAAAGGGAAAGATCAATTCGAAGTTAATAATTCACTTGGTGTTCACCGAATTCCAAGTGCAATGTACAGTTGGAAATTGCACCGAAATAATATTGAATTTACATATTTGATGCCCTAAATATGATAATTTTTCAATAAATTAGCCGCTTCAAATATCATATACAACTACAATGAAAAATACTGCGCTTACGCACATACACGAAAGTTTGGGAGCTAAAATGCTTCCGTTTGCCGGATACAATATGCCTATTTTATATGAAGGGGTCAATGCTGAACATGAAACGGTACGTAATGCCGTTGGTGTTTTTGATGTTTCGCACATGGGAGAATTCTTGCTTTCGGGTCCTAATGCCTTGGCTTTAATCCAGAAAGTGACATCAAATGACGCTTCAACATTGACTGTCGGCAGAGCACAATATTCATGTTTGCCCAACAGTGAGGGCGGCGTTGTGGATGATTTGATTATCTACAAGATGAAAGAAGAGCAGTATTTATTAGTAGTAAATGCTTCGAATATTGAAAAGGACTGGAATTGGATTTCGTCTCACAATGACTTAGGAGTGGATATGAAAAACCTGTCGGAAGACTATTCTTTATTGGCGATTCAGGGACCAAAGGCGGTTGAAGCGATGCAATCGCTGTCTTCCATAGATTTATCGGCAATAAAATACTATCATTTCGAGGTGGCAGATTTCGCCGGAATTGAGCATGTGATAATATCCGCAACGGGCTATACAGGTTCGGGAGGTTTTGAGATCTATTGCAAAAATACTGAAGTGGAACAAATATGGAAAAAAGTATTTGAAGCCGGAGCTCCTTTTGGAATTAAACCAATCGGATTGGCTGCACGTGATACTTTGCGCCTTGAAATGGGTTTTTGTTTGTACGGAAATGACATTAGTGACACTACCTCCCCACTTGAAGCGGGATTGGGTTGGATCACTAAATTCACTAAAGAGTTCACCAACTCTGAAAACTTGAAAAAGCAGAAAGAAGAAGGTGTCTCTAAAAAGCTGGTTGCTTTTGAAATGCAAGAACGTGCGGTTCCAAGACATGACTACGAGATTGTAGACGGGACTGGAGCCGTTATCGGAATAGTAACTTCGGGGACTATGTCGCCTTCGATGAACAAAGGAATTGGACTGGGTTACGTAACGGTTGCCAACAGTGCTGTAGACAACGACATCTTTATCCGAATCAGAAAAAATGATGTTCCTGCCAAAGTAGTGAAATTGCCTTTCTACAAGAAATAAAAATACACTTCCCGGACCGCTAATTCGCTAATTTCAATAATAACCTTTCGGTGTTTTAAGAAGTTAGCGAATAAGCGGTTATTTTTTTTGTATTCTATTTTTAATTTATGCGTATAAAAATTAGCTGACAAACAGTGCTTTACGTAACTTTATACTGAAGTAAAACTGATTAATTTTTGTTATTTTTTTAATACGAAAAATTGAAATGAAAACTATTTCATTGTTGCTGTTATTGACAACATTTTCGCTCTTTGCCCAAAATGATGCTAAAACATGTGAAATACTTTCAAAAATAAATACGCTTATCCAAAGCGAACATTTTCTGCCGAAACCAATAGACGATAGTCTGTCCGTTTTTGTTTTTGACCACTTCATTGACGAGCTGGACCCATCGCATAACCTATTCCTCAAGTCGGAATACGATTCGCTTTCGCAAAAATACCGTTTGCAAATTGATGACTATTTCAATGCGAAAGATTGTTCTTTTATGACCGAGATAATTAGGGCATACAAAATCGCTCTCGTCAGAAACAAGGGCTATTTAGATTCAATAGCAAAAGAAAACTTAGATTTTCAAACGAAAGATACCGTTCGGTTTTACAGGAAACCACATCCATTCTACTTGCAGGAAAATCAGCTTGAAAAAGTATGGAGAAAGAAAATAAGATACGAAACCCTAGATGATATCGTATCTAAAAACAATAATCTCGATTCGATAAAATCCAATTTTAATCTATTGGCTTTGGCATCCAAAAAAAAAATTGTAGAGAATGAACTTTGTAGGATAAACAAGGTTTTGGAAAGTAAAATGGCCTTCGGAGAAAGCATTTTTAATCATTTCTGCATCTACTTTGACCCGCACACCTCCTATTTCAGTAATGACTCCAAGTCCAACTTTGTCGCATCGCTATCGAAAGAGCATTTGTCACTGGGGTTGAACGTCAGTTTGAATGAAAAGAACGAAATTATCATTTATGCACTGAACCCAAATGGCCCCGCGTTCCAGACCGGAAAAATAAAAAAGGGAGATCAAATTATTTCCGTTTCCAACAACAAGGAAACATTGATTGTCTCTTGCTCCACAATACAGTCGATATCAACAATGATTCTTTCGGATACCAATAAGACGATCATACTGACTTTGAGAAGAAACTCCGGTCAAAATTTTGACGTGGCCATCGACAAAGAACTTATAAAAGATGAAGCGAATGCAGTCTATAGCTTTATCATCGAAGAAAAAAAAGATAAATTTGGCTACCTGAAAATCCCCAGTTTTTATGCCGGTTTTGAAGGAAACAGCGGCAAAAGCTGTGCGGAGGACGCCGCGTTGGAGATTCTGAAATTGCAGAAAGAAAACATTAAAGGCCTGATTATTGACTTAGTAGACAATGGAGGAGGTTCCATCGAAGAGGCGATAAAATTGGCTGGAATGTTCATCGATTCGGGACCTATTTCAATTATTGTCGATAACAAGCAGCTTCAGACAATAATAAACGACCCTTACAAAGACATGTTATTTAAAGAGCCAATGGTTATTTTAATAAACAGCAATACGGCATCGGCAAGTGAATTTTTCGCCTCAATTTTACAAGATTACCACAGGGCTCTGCTGTTGGGAAGCCCCACTATGGGCAAGGCAACAATGCAAACCATATTGCCGTTAGACAAAAACGACAATGAGAATTTCTTAAAAGTGACAATTAACAAATTTTACAGAATAACCGGCAAAAGCAACCAGGCGTTGGGTATTATTCCGGATGTGACCGTGCCGGCAATCTATGAAACACTTTATCCAAAAGAGAGAAACATCCCCACTTCTTTTAAAAATGACAGTTTGACAACCCAACTCCATTTTAAGCCATTCCTGAAAAGCATTTTACTTGAAAAAATCGCAGACAAAAGCAAAAATAGGATTGCTTCCGATTCCTATTTCAACGAAATAAAGCAAATAAACCAACAAATAACCGATTTAATCAATAAGCCAAAGACGGCAATACCCCTAACAATTGAAGCGATTTTCAAAGAACAAATGAAGGTGACCCGATTATCAGAAAAAATTATTGCTATTGAGGCCCATACGAACAATTTGAGCATCTGCAATTCTTATCTTAATGAATTCCTTCTGACCCTCTATCCATCAGAGAGGGAGAACAATCAATTCCAATTGGAAGCACTAAAAACAAATCACTTTTTAAAGGAGTCAATTGATATTTTGGAAGATTTCAATTCTTTAAAATAGCAATAAATGAGTTCTTTTTCCATAAATTTCGTGAAAAGAACGGCGTTTCATCTTGGTAAAAATAAGTAATAGACGTATTTTTGCTGCTCAATATAATAAAGTTAGAAATGGGAAGAGCGTTTGAATTCAGAAAAGGCAGGAAAATGAAACGTTGGTCAGCAATGGCTAAAGCATTTACAAGAATTGGAAAAGACATCGTAATGGCCGTTAAGGAAGGTGGTCCAAATCCTGATGCTAATTCTAGACTACGTGCGGTTATCCAAAATTCAAAGGCAGCAAATATGCCTAAAGAAAATGTGGAACGCGCCATTAAAAAAGCAACAGATAAAGACACAGCCAATTATAAGGAAGTACTTTTTGAAGGCTATGCCCCACATGGAATTGCAATTTTAGTGGAAACTGCCACTGACAATAATAATAGAACCGTTGCCAATGTTAGAAGTTATTTTAACAAATGTAACGGAGCGATGGGAACTCAGGGTTCGGTAGAATTTATGTTTGACCACACCTGTAACTTCAGAATCCCTGCAGATGGAATTGACCCCGAAGAACTGGAACTGGAATTAATAGATTTTGGTGCCGAAGAGGTTTTTGAGGACGAAGACGGAATCCTAATCTACGCTCCTTTCAACAGTTTTGGAACCATCCAAAAAGAACTGGAAAACAGAGGCCTGGAAATCCTTTCTTCCGGATTTGAAAGAATCCCTCAAATCACCAAAAAACTAACGGAAGCTGAAATGGCTGATGTTGAAAAATTGATTGAGAAACTGGAAGAAGACGATGATGTTATGAACGTGTATCATACAATGGAAGAAGCATAAACTTCACTACAATATTATGTAAAACTCCAGCTTCGGCTGGAGTTTTTTGTTTGAAATTCTATAAATTATAAACTGATTTCCATGTTTTTTCTTATTTTAAGTATTCTCTTTAGCGTAACTGTAGGGGTGATTTTCAAGGTCGGCCGAAAATATGCTTTAAACACAACCCAAATAGTGGCTTGGAACTACGTGTTTGCCCTATTGCTTTGTTACTTCTTTTTCAGCCCTGATTTAAGCGTAATTGACACATCAGCGCCTTGGAGTATTTATATTCCGTTAGGGATTTTATTACCCACTGTATTCTTGTTTTTAGCTGCCTCGATCAAGCACATGGGAATTGTAAAAACAGATGCCGCACAACGGCTTTCGCTCTTTATTCCTATACTCGCCGCTTGGTTAATATTCAATGAAGAATTCAATGGTATCAAGCTGATTGCCTTCTTAATGGCGCTACCCGCCTTATTACTTATACTATCAAAAAAAAACGACAATCCAAACAACAAATGGGTTTATCCAGCGGTGGTGCTGGTGGGTTTTGGAGTAATCGACATTTTGTTCAAGCAAATCGCTCTAACTACAAGTTTGCCTTTTACAACTTCGCTATTTATTGTTTTTGGTATATCGCTCATTGTAATTTTGGCTGTGGTACTTTACGAAATGGCATTTAAAAAAGCCCAGTTCAAAAGTAACAATTTGCTATTTGGGGCGCTTATAGGAGTATTTAATTTTGGAAATATATTGTTTTATCTTAAAGCACATCAGGCTTTCGCCAAAAATCCATCGACTGTTTTTGCAGCGATGAATATGGGCGTAATTATTATAGGAAGCATCGTGGGAATAGTTGTTTTTAAAGAGAAAGTGAGCCGTTGCAATTATTTTGGGTTACTGTTGGCAATAGTTGCTATTGTGCTTATCGCCTTTTCTCAAGTTCTCACTTAATAATAAAATTTGTTCCAAATCATATTTATAATTGGTATATTACTTGCCTAATTATTTTACAAATACAGCTTCGATGACATTCTCAAATTAAACTGGAGGGCTTTAGTAAACGACTAATATTTTATATTTTTTTTGATGATTGCAAGTTCATTATATTTGCTTCAGGTTTGACAAATACGAAGCCCTAAAATAGACTCTATTTTAATTTATTTAAATAATAATCACTTGACAAATAGACTGTTGTCAACATAAACAATGAATACATAAGGGGAAATCAATTTTTCAATGATGGTTCCCCAAAGGATGAAACTGCTGATGAAATTGAATTAATCAGACAATTATTCCTATTAAATTATAAAATATATGACAAACAACATTTTAATTGAAAATCAATATAAAAGAACCAGTTTATTTGAAAAAGAAAATGTAAACTATTTAGTTCGCATTTTAAAAAGATTTAATACCGTACCAAAGATTAACAACATCAATATTATTACCTCAACTAGTGAGCCTACCATTTTCAAAATTGTACCCAATAAATCGATTATAATTGGCACGTCCTTTTTAGACAAGCCCATATTGGCCTTAGTTTATTTAAGATATGGTATTGAATGGCAGCTATGGTACAAAGCTTTGGACAACGAAAAAAAAGATGCTGTTTTATGTGATATCGCGGCACTTGAAGTGATTCGGATATTTTATAATTTACTGCCTAAAGACGATAAAGAAAAATTAGAAGACCTAGATTATCTTCTCATTAAATTAATTAAAAACGATACCTCTTTAGACACGGAATCTTTATTAAAAAACGAAGAGTTACAATCTTTCCACGGTTTGAAAAATTCAAACACCGATCTTAAAGAATCTTGGAAACCTATTATTGAAAATCTAGCAAAACCCACGGAGTACTTATTGATGTCTGGAGGTGATCTCAGATTGAATATCGACGAAATTCATTTGCTGAATAAATACGGATGTCGCCCATTTCCAAGACCTGATGCGTTTACTTTTGCCTCATCGACGGCGTCAAGCGTTTCGAATTTTGCTTTTGACAAAACAGATAAAGTCAGGAGCATATTAATTAGAAACAGCTTGAAAAATGGTTTTAAAAATACTACTATCGAGTTTTCTGAATTGCTTAAAAACAACCTCAGAAAAATATTCAAATTAAATGAAGAATTTGAAATAATTTTTTCACCCTCAGGTACTGATTCTTCGCTTCAAATAGCGGCAATAACGCAAATTATTTCCGACAAAGAAATTACACATATTTTGGTCGCATCTGATGAAACTGGTAGTGGTGTTGCGACAGCCTTAAAAGGATGTCATTTTGAAAAAACGACAGCACTCAATTATCCAGTTAAAAAAGGTGATAAAATTGAAGGATTTAGAGATGTTGATGTAATTAAAATCCCTTTCAGAGATGAAAACGGCGCATTAAAATCTTCTAATCAACTGGATGAAGAAGTATTTAATGCCGTTTCTAGAACCAAAGACCTGGGCAGACACGTTGTCTTGCATACTATGGATCAATCGAAACTAGGTTACCAAGCTCCTAGTGACGAATTTATTAAAAAACTAAATACAATTGAAAATTTATCAATTCAAATAATTGTAGATGGGTCACAGCTTAGATTAGATCCAAAAGACATACAAAATTATTTAAGCAAAGGATATATTGTTACCGTCACAGGGAGTAAATTCTTCACCGGCCCTCCATATTGCGGCGCATTAATTCTACCTAAAAGTGTCAACAAATTAATTCATTCCGTAAAAAACACATTACCCAAAGGTTTGACCAAATATTACAATCATTCCGATTGGCCTACTTCTTGGTTCTGTTCAAACGAATTATCCGATGGTTATAATTATGGTTCTTATATGCGCTGGAATGCAGCCGTAGTTGAAATGGACAGGTATTATAAAACACCTATTTTATATCGAAATATGGGTATTGAGATGTTTTGCAATTTTGTTGATGACTCGATAAAAGAGGCCACTTTTTTACAGCCTATTTATGATGATAATGAAACCAAAACGAAGTCCTACAGTTCTAAAGCGTTTGGGATAAGAAATATCCGCACCATTTTCCCTTTCTTTATTTTTAAAGATAATGAAGTGTTATCAGTTGATAAAGTAAAAAAATTGTATGCCTTATTAAATTCTGATTTATCCGAGCAGTTTGAAGGTTCTTCTTTAGAAATCATTCGCCTTGCTGCACAAAAATGCCATATCGGTCAGGCGGTCAACGTAAAATACACTAACGAAGTTGAA
>Ga0209320_10000025_pt1 | contig 67032 bp, 70 predicted proteins | sample Rifsed13ft4_FD_184008 | JGI IMG/M metagenome (GOLD analysis project Ga0209320, IMG submission 184008) | Soil microbial communities from Rifle, Colorado, USA - sediment 13ft 4 (version 2) | ecosystem: Environmental > Terrestrial > Deep subsurface > Rock core/Sediment | place: Rifle, Colorado... | reverse complement strand
TGGTATCTGGTATCTGGTATCTGGTATCTGGTATCTGGTATCTGGTATCTGGTATCTGGTATCTGGTATCTGGTATCTGGTATCTGGTATCTGGTATCTAATAAATTGTACTACGGATTACTAATCACCAATCACTATTCACCAATCACCAATCACTATTCACTAATCACCAATCACTATTCACTAATCACCTTTTTCCAAAGCTTCAATCACATAACTTGGCAGTGACTGGCAGGCATAATGGATATCCGCATTGTAATAACGGGTCGGAAAGGTCTTTTTGCGTGCAGCCGTCTCACGGAAACCTTTTAGTTTTTGTCCCTTACGCGCCATGGTCGCCGACCACCAACCGGACGGATACGTGCACTGCGGGAAATGGATGGTCTGGGTATCATCCGCGCCGGCTTCTTTCATGGCCTTGTGTATATGCTGAATGATATCAACATTAAATAATGGTGATTCACTCTGTGCCACCAGTAACCCGCCGTCACGCAGCACTCGCAGGCAATCCCCGTAAAATTCCACCGAAAACAAACGGGCCGCCTGCCCGACAGGGTCCGTAGTATCCAGGATAATTACATCGGCTGTATTAGGCGTTGCTTCGCCCATCCACTGGATGGCATCCTGAAATAAAAATGCAGCGCGCGGATCGTTATTTTTATCACAAAGATCGGGGAAATACTTTTCTGAAACGCGGGTCACACGTTCATCCAGTTCCACCTGCAGGGCCTTTTCCACTTGCTTGTGCTTGAGCACCTCTTTCAGGGTACCGCAATCACCCCCACCGACAATAATGACGTTTTTCGGATTAGTGTGAGTAAACAACACAGGATGGGTCATCATCTCGTGATAAATGAAATTATCACGGCTGGTCAGCATGACCAGGCCATCCAGAGTCATCAGACGGCCGAAGGTCTCCGTTTCATATATCTCGATATGCTGAAATGGTGTCTGCTCATCATGGATCTTCTCCCTGATCCTGAGGGAAATACCATAGCCTTCTCCCTTTTCAGTAAACCAGGACTCATCCGCTACCATAGTCATTTCTCCACTCATCTACAGGTCCGCAAGGCGCGGCATGATAACGGAAATTGACGGAATTAACGAGAAAATCACACCATAATTTGGGTCGTCATTCTGGCGAAAGCCAGTATCCCCTTCCCCCTTGCAGGGGGAAGGTACGACTGCATGGATGCAGGAGGTAGAGCGAAGCAGGAGCCCGAGCCGAGGATGGGGGTAGATTATTTATACTGGATGCTGGTATTCACCAGCATGACATTTACTCCAACCTTTCAGGATTCTTGTAATGATTTTTCAACTTTACATAATGACTGGCGGAATAATCCAGAAATTCGATTTCCTTCTCATTCAATTTGCGTACTCGCTTGACCGGGCTGCCGACATAGAGATAACCCCCTTCCAGTACCTTGCCAGTGGGCACCAGACTGCCCGCACCGATAATTAACCGGTCACCCAGCACCGCGCCGTCCATGATGGTGGCCGACATGCCTATCAGGCAATAATCTCCAACGGTACAAGCATGCAGTGTCACCCGATGTCCGACAGTGACATTGTTACCGACAACCAGTGGGAAACCGCCGGGCGAGAATTTTCCATCATGCGTGACATGCAGGACACTGGCATCCTGGATATTCGTGCCTTTGCCTATCGTGATGGAATGTACATCCCCCCGCACCACGGTCATGGGCCAGATGGATGAATCCTCGCCAATTTTGACATCTCCGATGACCACGGCGCTCTCATCAACATAGGCCGAATTGGCAATTTCCGGCACTTTTCCGGCATAAACCCTGATCGTCATTAATTATTTTTACCCGGTCATTGAACAAATTATGCGGTAGGCCGTCTTATTACCAGATTGTGCTGGCGCTGAAAAGACATACAACTGGCAGCAAGCCTTTCAACCGTCTGAATCTATTTAATAATGACCCTCCTCCTGGTCTCAATATTTATCCCGCCTCTGGCGGGATTTTTATTTAGAACCTGTTGCAATTTTTAGCGAGCACCGCAGAGGGCCCGGGCAAAAGCGGACATCTGCATGCATGCAGATAGAAAAGCGAAACAAGGTCCAACGCCAGTTTTAAATGCTAACAACTGTGATTGATTCTGCATGGATAAATTCTCATGCTGTATCATGGTTACTGCAGCCGTTAATTATTTCCCCAACCGCCACTGGCACGCACCATGTAATCAGTCCCAGCCTTAATTTCATCATCGCTCAGGGTGGAAAAACCTCCCCGGGGCGGCATCCCGCGTAGACCATTAATGGCATGGGTATAAACGGTTTCACGGCCCTGCGCAATGCGCTTGGCCCACAATGGCTTGCTGCCGTATTTGGGTGCGGCGTTCATACCTAATTTATGGCAGATGGCACAATAAGTATTATATATTTGTCCGCCGTCAACCGGTGCAGTAGTGGCTGGTGTTGCGGTAGCGACAGTATCTGCAACCGGCGTTTCTGCCACAGGCTCTGCCGGAGCAACTGTTTCAGCGGGCGGAGTTACCGGAGCGGGTTCCGGTTCAGCGATTTCAGGTACGGATTCCGGCGCTGTTGCCATCACTGCATCCGCACTTTCTGTCACCCTACCCAACGCCGGTTGTGGTTCTTCGGTGATGGCCGGAGGAGTTTCTGTCGCGGTGACAGCGAGTGCTGTTTCGCTGGAGGAAGACGGTGCCGGGGTTTCACTCTCACCACAGACAGTAATTATCAGTGCAGAGGCAGTGATTAGCATTACATATTTCAGATTATTCAACATTGGAACCCTCCATCAATAAGGTTCATAGCGTTTAACCATAGCTATCATGGAGTGTATGTGAGATATATCAAATTCACAAAAATTGCCATTTCGAACATGGTGAGAAATCTCGTTAAGACGGACTCAGGATTTCTCGCTCGCAGAAAAATTTTCCATGCCTTTTCTGCACTTCCACCGTCCATGGTGGTCGCGCTCGAAATGACAGGTTAGTATAGTGTCATGTCTCTGAACTCCGCAAAGCTCGCTGAATACTGCTTCAAAAACTGGGATGAGTCTGCCCTCCCGGAACTGATTGAATATATCCGTATCCCGAACAAGTCCCCGATGTTTGACCCGGACTGGCAGACACATGGCTATATGGATCAGGCCGTGCAGCAGTTTGAACACTGGTGCCGGACCCGTAAAATCCCGGGTATGCAGCTCGACGTAGTACGGCTGCCGGGCCGGACACCGCTGATCTACATGGACATACCGGGGGATTCTGATCAGACCATCCTGCTTTATGGGCATCTGGACAAACAACCGGAGATGACTGGCTGGCGGGATGGACTGGGCCCATGGCAACCTGTACTCGATGGCGACAGATTGTATGGCCGGGGCGGTGCCGATGACGGTTACGCGACATTTGCCTCGTTGATTTCCATTATGGCACTCAAGGAGCAGGGGATCCCACATGCCCGCTGTGTGGTGATTATTGAAGCCTGCGAAGAAAGCGGCAGTTATGACCTGCCATTTTATATTGACGCCCTGGCAGATCGCATCGGCAAACCGGAGCTGGTGATCTGCCTGGATTCCGGCTGCGGTAATTATGACCAATTATGGTGTACGACCTCATTGCGTGGACTCATCGGCGGTGAATTAAAAATAGAAATACTGGATGAGGGTGTTCACTCCGGTGATGCCAGCGGCATCGTCCCCTCCAGCTTCCGCATCCTGCGGCAATTACTGAACCGCATTGATGACTGCAACAGCGGTTGGGTCTCAACACTGGAATTCACCACAGACATCCCTGAAAAAAGAGTCGAACAGGCAATAACTGCGGCCGCCGTCCTCGGTGACAGCGTCTATACGAAATTTCCGTTTGTAACCGGAGCGCAACCGGTCATCAACGATACAACGGAACTGATCCTGAACCGTACCTGGCGCCCGGCATTATCGATTACCGGGGCCGATGGACTGCCTGCCATAGCCAATGCAGGTAATGTGCTGCGGGCCGGCACTTCAGTAAAGATCTCGTTGCGGTTGCCACCCACGGCAGATGCCCAAATTGCATCACAAAAATTAAAATCCCTGTTGGAGCATGACTCGCCATATGGTGCCAGGATACAGTTCACGCCTGACTGGAGTGCCAGCGGCTGGCATGCACCCGATCTTCAACCCTGGCTGGAACGGGCGATCGATCAGGCCTCACTGAATTTTTTCGGCAATGGTGCTGTGTATATGGGTGAAGGCGGGACCATTCCTTTCATGGGGATGCTGGGAGAAAAATTTCCCGATGCACAATTTCTGATCACCGGTGTACTCGGCCCGCGATCGAATGCCCACGGCCCGAATGAATTCCTGCACCTGCCAACTGCCAAAAAGCTGACCTGTTGTGTGGCAGAAATCATTGCACAGCATTACATGAACAAATAATTTGTATTCATTAAAGAGGTGCTTGAATATGTACATTGTGTCCGTGTCCTCGACAACGTGTGCCCGGCGTAGTCTCGACCGCTGTTCCCGACGCGGTTCTACCTCCTCCATCCCTGGAGTCGTACCGCCTGCTTCCCTGTAGGCGTCCGCGTTCTCTGTGGTTAATAATAGGCAACCATGAAACCCAATCCCCGGAAAGAAGCCCTGGAAAAGGACGACTGGTCAATAGATGAGTCACGCAAGCTTTATAAGATCCCGGCCTGGTCCGAGGGTTATTTTGATATCAATACAGCAGGCCATTTGATCACGCGGCCGGGCAAAAGGGAAAACCAGGCCATCGATCTCTACCGGTTGGCGCACCAACTCCGGGAAAAGGGACAGACTCCGCCGATCTTGCTACGTTTCACTGATATCCTGCAACACCGTGTTGACGCCCTGTGCGAAGCTTTTGCAAACGCGAAACAACAACACAATTACCGCTCCGCCTATACGGCGGTCTACCCCATCAAAGTCAACCAGCAGCGCAAGGTCGTTGAAGACATCATCCGCCATGGCGGCAACCGCATCGGGCTTGAGGCCGGCAGTAAACCTGAGTTGTTGACCATAGTTGCACTCTCGGCACCGGGCAATACCGTGATCTGTAACGGTTACAAGGATCAGGAATACATTCGTATTGCGCTGATCGGCCAACAACTGGGATTGCGTGTTTTCATTGTTGTGGAAAAGATTTCCGAATTGAAGATGATCATCCGGACCGCCAGAGAGATGGGCATCACACCACGGCTCGGTATGCGCGTACGTCTGGCATCGGTGGCTGAAGGTAACTGGCAGAATACCGGGGGAGAAAAATCCAAGTTTGGTCTGCACAGCGCCCAGGTCATCAAGGCTGTTGAAGAATTGAAGGCGGCAGGATGGCTTGATTGCCTGCAGCTGTTACATTTCCATATCGGTTCCCAGATCAGCAACATCCAGCATTTCCAGCGTGGCCTGCAGGAAGGAACCCGGTTTTTCCGTGAACTGCGGAAGATGAATGTGCCTGTAGTCTGTGTTGATGTAGGTGGCGGGCTGGGCATTGATTACGAAGGTACGCAATCACGCAATTACTGCTCGGTGAACTACACCATGCAGACCTATGCCGAGACCGTGATCCATGCCTTTGCTGATGTCTGCCAGCAACATGATTTGCCACAACCCGAGATCATCACCGAAGCAGGCCGCGCCATGACTGCGCATCATGCGATGCTGATCACGAATGTTATCGGTGTGGAACAGGCCCCCGGGTTAATCAAACCTGCAGCTGCAAAGTCAGATGAACCGCCTGTCGTACAGGAGCTCTGGAAATTATTACAGGCGCTGAATAAAAAACGTGCCGTACAAACTTATGACGATGCTCTGCATCACTTTGAAGAAACCAAGGGGATGTTTGTGCGCGGACTGATTGATTTGCACCAGCGTGCGCGTGCTGAGGATCTCTTCTATTCCATCTGCCGCAAGATACAGGGCTTGCTGAAAAAAGACCAGCAGGAATTGCTGGATGAACTCAATGAAAAACTGGCGGATAAATATTTCTGCAACTTTTCCCTGTTTCAATCCATGCCGGACAGTTGGGCAATCGATCAGATCTTTCCCATCGTACCACTGCACCGGCTGAACGAGCGGCCGGCGCAACGTGCTATGATTGAAGATCTGACCTGTGATTCGGATGGTATGGTAAAACAATATGTCGACGGCGAAGGGGTAACCAATAGCCTGCCTATCCATGCACCGTTTGATCATGAACCTTATTTAATCGGCATCTTTCTGCTCGGTGCCTACCAGGAGATCCTGGGTGATATGCATAATCTCTTTGGTGACACAGCATCGGTCAATGTTGAGTTGCTGCCGGACGGCAATTACCAACTGACCGAGTTACACCAGGGTGATTCCGTGGCCGATCTGCTGGACTATGTCAATATCAGCGGCAAGACGCTGGAATATTGTTATAAACAGAAGATCAATGCAGCCAATCTGGATAAATTTCTGGAGACACAATATTTGCATGAGCTGATCCAGGGACTGGATGGATATACGTATCTGGAAGACTAGAATAACGTAATTCGTAATTGGTGATTGGTTTATGGTTACCAATCACCAATTACGAATTACCAATCACGAGGAGTTTTGAATGAAAACCGGAGTCATCGGTCTCGGCGCTATGGGCGGATACATGGCGCTCAATTTTCACTATACGGAATATCTGCACATGATCTGGAACAGGTCTCCGGGCAAGGCCGGGCCCATTGCTGCAAAGACCGGAGCAAAGGTTGCTGATAGTCCGGCACAGCTCGCATCTGAATGCGAACTGATCGTATTAAGTGTCTCGCGTGATAAAGATGTCCTGCAGATGGTCCGGGCCATTGCCACTGCAATCAAACCGGACAGCGTTGTGGTGGATACCTCAACGGTGAGTGCTGATACAGCAAGGGAAGCGGCTGCGATTTTAAAAGATAAAGGGGCGCATTTTCTGGATTGCCCGGTGTCCGGCGGAGTGGAAGGCGCAAAAAATGGCACACTTGCGGTGATGGCCGGTGGTGATGAGAAAATACTGGAACGGGTAAAACCGGTTTTATCTGCGATTGCGTCGAATATCGCCTACATCGGACCTACCGGCAGCGGACAAGCCTGCAAGGCTGTCAATCAACTCATGGCGGCCGGTATCAATCAGGCGGTAACGGAGGCCTTGATCTTTGGACAGGCCATGGGATTGGATATGAACAAGGTCGTAGATATTGTCTCCCTTGGCGCAGCAGGCAACTGGTTTCTGGACCATCGTGGCAAAGCCATACTGGCGGGTGAATACACACCCGGCTTCAAACTCAGTCTGCATCACAAGGACCTCTCGATCTGCCAGTCCATGCTGAAAAATGTATCTGAAAATTCATTGCCCATTCTGGAGATGACACTGTTACATTATCAACGCCTCATGGATCAGGGCTATGGTGATGAAGACATCTCTGCCCTGTTTCACCTCAAAAAAGAGCAGTTTAAACAGAAACAGTAAACATAAATATACTGGTAGCAGCAGGGAACTTGCCGGACAATTGCATGGTCAATATTTGACGATTGGATAATCAATGTGCAGAATGTCTGCGCTTTAGCATTCGGCAAGTTGGGATAAAAACAAGAATTCCGGTAGTTTGCTGAACCTTTGCAGTAAAACCCATACATCACAGATACAACATATATTGTTGGATTGAGGGTACCAGATTGACTGAAAAAACAGAAAAACCGGTTATCGAGATCAACTCGCTGGTCAAACATTTCGGGCCTATCCATGCGGTACGGGGCATCTCTTTCACGCTCAGGAAAGGTGAGGTGCTGGGGTTCCTCGGCCCCAATGGCGCCGGTAAATCCACCACCATGAAAATGATCGCCGGCTTTCTTGAGCCCACCGCTGGCACAGTATCCGTATGTGGTTACGACATTCTGGAAAATCCCATCGAGGTCAAGAAAAAAATCGGTTATCTGCCGGAGGGTGCGCCGCTCTATGGTGAAATGACCGTCACGGCATTTCTGAATTTTATTGCTGATGTACGCGGCATGACCGGCAAGTCCCGTGAGGACCGCATTGAAGAGGTCATACAGAAAATCAACCTGCAATCTGTCCGCAACCAGACACTCGAAACATTATCCAAGGGTTACAAGCGCCGTGTCGGTGTGGCGCATGCGATCCTGCATGACCCGGAGATCCTGATTATGGATGAACCGACCGACGGTCTCGACCCGAACCAGAAACATGAGGTCCGCACACTGATCAAGGAAATGGCAAGTGAAAAGGCGACCATCATTTCCACCCATATCCTTGAAGAGGTCGATGCTGTCTGTACGCGTGCCATCATCATCGCCTCGGGCAAGTTGCTGTTTGACGGCACTCCCGCGGAACTCCTGGCCAAATCCACTAATGGCAAACTGGATGATGTATTCCGTGAGATCACGACAAAATTTCATGCGGAACAGGGGATGTTATTAGCGTCATGAACAATATCAAAGCCATCTTCAAGCGCGAATTCGCAGCCTATTTTGCCACACCGGTAGCCTACGTGTTTATTGTGATATTCCTGTTCCTGATGGGCGTCTTCACCTTCTATATCGGGGCGTTTTACGAACGTAACCAGGCAGATCTTGAACCCTTCTTCCGTTTTCATCCATGGCTTTATCTGTTTCTGATACCAGCCATTGCCATGCGCCTCTGGTCCGAAGAACGCAAGACCGGCACGATTGAACTACTGATGACATTACCCGTCCCGACCTATCAGGCTGTGGTAGCAAAATTTCTCGCTGCCTGGTGTTTCACCGCAGTTGCACTGGTACTGACATTCCCGATGTGGATCACCGTCAATTATCTCGGCGCGCCTGACAACACGGTCATTCTTGCAAGCTACATCGGCAGTCTGCTGATGGCAGGTGGATTTCTGGCCATTGGTTCATGTATTTCCGGGATCACCAAAAACCAGGTCATCGCCTTTGTTGTCAGCGTGGTGATCTGTTTCCTGTTCCTGTTAAGTGGTTTCCCCCTGGTACTGGACTTCTTTCGTGGCTGGGCGCCACAGGCTGTGGTGAATGCCATCGCATCCTTCAGTTTCCTGACCCATTTTGAGTCCATCAAGAAAGGTGTGATCGATATACGCGATCTGATCTATTTCCTGGCTCTCATCAGTTTCTGGCTGTATGCCAATGTTGTTGTCATTGAAAACAAAAAAGCGGGCTAGGAGAACATATGAACAGCAGAAATATCATATCAGGAACCGGTCTGGTTCTCGTCGCCTGTCTGTTTGTTGCCGGAATTGTCCTGGTCAATGCGACATTAACCAACTGGCGTCTTGACCTCACGGAAAACAAATTGTTTACCCTCTCTGATGGAACAATCAACATCATCAGAAATCTTGATGAACCCATAAAACTGGATTTTTACTTTTCCCAGAAGGCGATGACCGGGTTACCGGCGCTGACAAATTATGCCGTGCGCGTGCGCGATATGTTGCAGGAATACGAAACCAATTCCGGCGGCAAGATAACTCTCAAAATTATTGATCCGGAATCTTTCTCTGAAGAAGAGGATCAGGCAGTTGCCAAGGGTTTGCAGGGTATTGCTGTCAACAATGCCGGTGACCGCGCCTACTTTGGCCTGGTAGGAACAAATTCGACAGATGATGAAAGGATTATTCCCTTCTTCCGGTCAAACCGGGAATCTGCGCTGGAATACGACATCACCAAGCTCCTCTATAACCTGGCCAGTCCTGATAAGAGTGTAATTGGCATACTCAGTTCCTTGCCCATGTTCGGTGACAAGGATGATCCAAATATCGAGCCGTGGACCATCGTCAGCACCATGAAGGAATTTTTTGATGTCCGCGAACTCCACGACAATCCTGAAACCATTGATCCTGATATTGATGTACTGATGATCGTGCATCCCAAAAATTTGAAACTGGGAACCCAGTTCGCTATCGATCAATTTATATTGAAAGGTGGCAAGGCCATGGTGTTTGTTGATCCGCTGGGTGAATTAGATCGTACACCGCCGGATCCGAAAAATCCGGGAGCCATGCCTAAAATGGATTCTGAATTGCCAGGATTATTCGACCAATGGGGTATTGAGCTTCTCAAGGAAAAGGTCGCAGGTGATATTAATGCAGCCATGCATGTACAGGCCCGTGGTGAGCGTGGCCTGAGAGAGATCGCCTACCTGCCGTGGTTAAGACTGGGCAGGGAAAGTTTCAACCAGGAAGATTTCGCCACCAGCGAACTGACTGTCATGCACCTGGGAACTGCCGGTATTCTTGAGAAGAAAGCAAACACGGCAATTTCCCTTACTCCGTTGATCGAAACAACCCGGCAATCCACACAACTGGAACGTGATTTTCTTGTGATCCAGCGTGACCCCAGTATCATTCTGGATAACTTCAAGTCTATTGAGAAAAAGCAGATACTCGCCGCGCGTTTGCAGGGCAAGGCCCAGACCGCTTTCCCGGATGGACTTTCTTATACCGTTGATGAAGAAGGTAACGAAGCAGAAGCCGATCCGGATACATCCGGCAAAGATACCTCCGGTCTGGTGCGTGAGGGGGAAATCAATGTCATCGTCGTTGCAGACACCGATATCCTGACCGATCTGTTCTGGATCAGAACACAATCCTATTTCGGTACGGATCTGCCGCAAGCGATTGCAGACAACGGTAATTTCGTCATCAACTCGCTGGAAAATCTGGCCGGCAGCAACGATCTGATCAGTCTGCGCAGCCGGGGTGAATTCACCCGTCCGTTTGATCGCGTTGAAGCAATTCGCCGTAATGCAGAACTCGCTTTCCGTGCAAGAGAACAGGAATTACAGGCAAGACTGCAGGAAACCGAAAAGAAGATTATGCAACTTCAACAGGAACAGGGTAATGACAGCGCCCTCATCCTGACTCCTGAACAAAGTGCAGAAATGGAAAAAATCCGGGATGTACGCCTTGATACCAGAAAGGAACTGCGTGCCGTACAACATGAACTCAAAAAGAACATTGAATCACTCGGGACCAAATTACGCATCATCAATATCGGCCTGATCCCCCTTCTGGTTTTTCTCATTGCGATAGCAACGGGAATTTACCGCATCAACAGACAGAGGCAATAATAAACAGGGCTGGAGTGAAATAATCATCAGCATGAAAAACAGAAAACTCCTCATACTCTCCCTGATCACACTGGCTGTAATCCTGGCGGCAAGTATCACCGCAAAATTGCATGCTCCACAAAGCACAATAGCCAAACAGACCCTGTTTCCTGGACTGGCAAACCAGATTAACGATATTATCGAAATCAGCATCAAGGGTGATGGTCGGACAGTGCAGTTAAAAAAACAGGGAGAAATCTGGGTGCTGGAGAGTGCTGATAATTATCCGGCACTGTTCAATAAAGTCAGGGCAATGGTCATTAACCTGGCCGGCCTCAAGATCGAAGAAGAAAAAACCGGCGACCCTGCCTTGTATGCAAGACTCGGGGTAGAAGATCCGGAGAGCAAAGATGCCAGTTCATTGCTGATCACCCTGAAAACCAGTGGCAACAAAGAAGCAGCCAGTATTATAGCCGGTAAACCACGCCAATCCGCAGGCAGCAGACCCGGTCTTTATGTCCGTTTGCCGGATCAGACCAGGGCCCTGCTGGCCGAAGGCATGCTCGATGTCTCCGGCAATCCTGCCGACTGGTTTGAAAGAAATCTGTTCGATATCCCGTCAGACTTTATCAAAAATGTAACTATCCAGTATGCAGAAGGGAATGTTTTTGAAATCTATAAAGAACAAAAGGAACAGATAGACTTTCAACCCAGGGGGATTTCTGGCGAGAATTCTGCAGTAAAAATTATCATGACCCGTATCAGCAGGAGCATGGAAGAAATGCGTGCAGATGGCGTGCACGCACTGGATAATTTTTCATTCCCGGAAGAATCGATTACTACTACCGCCACAACCTTTGACGGACTGATCGTGACCGCAAAAACCGCCAGAATTGATAACAAGGCCTATGCCCATTTCACTTTTGCAGTTGATCCATCTGCAACCCGTGAAGACAGCGTGACTGATGAAGTGGAAAGTGAAGACACAGCTGATGCATTTGCAGGACTTACTACAGACTTCAAACCGGACCCGGTGCAGGAAGCACATTACCTGACTGAAACCTTGTCTTCATGGGTCTATCAAATCCCGGATTTCAAATACGAGGCCCTCACATCCAACCCGGGTAATCTGAAAAAGCCAACCGAAATCTCCGAATAAGGAATTTCCCGCGAGGAACGGGCACTTTCACGGGCGTGACCCGCTTCTTCAAGATGGCTGCCAATACACTTCAAGCCGCTATCAAGATATACTCTCCCGGCATTGAGTTCGTAAGGAAAATTATTTGTGGCTGCCAAGAAAAAACCGGAAGTATTGACCTTTCAGGACCTGATCTTCAGGCTGCAATCCTTCTGGAGCGCGAAAGGTTGTGTCATTCAGCAGCCCTATGATATGGAAGTCGGTGCCGGCACATTTCATCCAGCCACTTTTCTGCGGGCCATCGGGCCGGAACCCTGGTATGCCGCTTATGTGCAACCCTCAAGACGTCCATCGGACGGGCGTTATGGTGATAATCCCAACCGGCTGCAACATTACTACCAGTTCCAGGTAACCTTAAAACCCTCGCCGGATGATATCCAGAACATCTACCTTGAATCCCTGCAGGAACTTGGGATCGATCCACTGGTGCACGATATCCGTTTTATCGAGGACAACTGGGAATCACCCACGCTGGGTGCCTGGGGTCTGGGCTGGGAAGTGTGGCTGGATGGAATGGAAATCAGCCAGTTTACCTATTTCCAGCAGGTGGGCGGGCTGGAATGCAAACCGGTTTCCGGTGAGATCACCTACGGCCTCGAACGTATCGCAATGTATCTGCAAAACATGGACAGCATTTACGATCTCGTCTGGTGCAAGACCCCGGCAGGCACTGTCACCTATGGTGACATCTATCATCAGAATGAAGTAGAGCAATCAAAATACAATTTTGAACACGCTGATACTGATAGCCTGTTGGCATGGTTTGATACATGCGAGACGCAATGCAAATATCTGCTGGAAAATGATCTGCCCCTGCCAGCATACGAACAGATGCTGAAAACTTCACATAGCTTTAATCTATTGGATGCGCGTCGTGCGATTTCGGTAACGGAACGGCAACGTTACATTCTGCGCGTCAGAACATTGGCGCGGGCAATTGCCGAGGCTTATTACGCCAGGCGTGAAGCACTGGGCTTTCCGTTATTAAGGGGCAATTCACCGGCATGAGTATGAAAACGCGCGACCTGCTGGTTGAGATTGGCACTGAGGAACTGCCGCCGAAGACGCTGGCAGCACTCGCAAAGGACTTTGACACCAGATTACATAGCCAGCTGTGGCGCATTCATGATCTGCATGAACCTGGTAAAACAGCTACACATTACTATTTTTCCCCACGACGTCTGGCAGTAATTTATGAAAACCTCAGAATTAAACAACCTGATCGGCAGGTTGAACGTTTCGGCCCGGCCGTGACAGTTGCTTTTGATGCTAAAGGAAAGGCAACCAAAGCTGCAGAAGGATTTGCCCGTTCTGCCGGCACTACAGTCGATAAACTCGAACGGAAAGATGACAAACTATTTTTCTCCGTACTGCAGCCCGGCAAAGCCGCCGCTGATCTTATACCGGCGGCAATTAATGAAGCACTGGCCAAACTACCGATCCCTAAACGTATGCGCTGGGGTTCTGGCACTGCCGAATTTGTACGGCCTGTACACTGGGCCGTAGTGCTTTTCGGTAGTGAAGTAATTGACTGTGAAATACTGGGGGTAAGGGCAGGACGGATTACTTATGGCCATCGTTATCATCATCCCGGGCCGATCAAATTAAAATCACCTTCTGATTATGTTCAAGCTTTGCTTGATGCCAAAGTCTGGTTGAATAATGCAACTCACGAGTTGCAGGGTGAAATCAGTTTACAAGCACGAAAATTGGCAGATGAAGTGGGCGGTGATCCACTAAACAACGAAACTGAAAGCGATCTGGTTGCCGAGATTGCAGCGTTGGTGGAATGGCCGGTAGCCATCAGCGGTAAATTTGATCCCAAATTCCTGGCATTGCCTGAAGAAATTCTGATAGCCACACTGGAAGACCAGCAACGCTATTTTCCGATTCGTGACAAAAAGACCGGAAAACTTTTGCCCCATTTCATAACAGTCGCGAATATCGAAAGCAAAGACATCAACCAGGTCAGACATGGTAATGAACGCGTCATTGTGCCACGTCTTACTGATGCCATGTTTTTCTGGGATACAGATCGGGCAGTCACACTGGAGAGCAGGATACCTGCACTGGACGGGATCATCTTTCAGAACAAACTCGGCAGTGTCGGTGACAAGATAAGGCGTGTTACCAAACTGGCTGAATCGATCTCCAACTCTATCAGCGGTGATCCAAAACTGGCCGAACGGGCTGCACAACTTGCCAAATGTGATCTGGTGACCAGCCTCGTTGGCGAATTTCCTGAACTGCAAGGCACCATAGGCCGTTATCTTGCACAACATGATGGTGAACCTGATGAAGTGGCAAAGGCGATAGAAGAGCATTATCTGCCCCGTTATGCCGACGATCGATTGCCGACGACGCGCACAGGACAGGCACTCGCTATCGCGGACAAACTGGACACCATGATGGGCATCTTTGCTATTGGCCAGATACCGACTGGAGAAAAAGACCCGTTTGCACTGCGCCGTGCTGCACTGGGTATACTCAGAATATTGATCGAATGTGATCTTGATATTGATTTATATGAATTGTTAAAAATTGCTGCTGTGAACTTCAACGATTCAATTAAAGCACCTGATGCGACTAGTGCGGTATTCGATTTCATTATGGATCGCCTGCGTTCTTACCTGCGAGAACGCAACTATGCGCCCGATGAGATTGATGCCGTTTTGTCGCTTAATCCAACACAGCTGGATCATATACTGCCACGCCTTGATGCATTAAAGATGTTTCGGGCTCTTCCAGAAGGCATGGCACTTGCTGCAGCCAACAAAAGAATACAAAATATTTTGCGTCAAGCAGGTAACGGTGAGATCGATGTCATTACACCGGCAATCGATAGTTCACTGCTTGTCGAAGAAGCAGAAAAAACCCTCTGTAAACAGCTGGTGGATATCGCTAAAAAAGTACATCCTCTTACTGCTGCAGGAGACTATGCAACAGCACTTAAGGAGCTTGCACAGCTACGTGATTCCGTCGATACTTTTTTTGATAAAGTCATGGTTATGACAGAAGACGAGATGCTTCGTACCGCGCGATTACAGTTGCTTGCTGAAATTCACCGTGAATTCCAGGCGATTGCAGATGTATCAAAGTTGCAGGGATAATAATTGATGAAACTCATAATACTCGATCGTGATGGTGTCATTAACCAGGAATCGAAAGATTACATTAAATCCGCCAGTGAATGGAAAGCAATACCCGGCAGTCTTCCGGGCATTGCCCGTCTGTGTCAGAATGGTTTCCGCGTAATCGTCATTACCAACCAGGCCGGTCTGGCAAAGAAGAAGGTGGATATCGTCGCCCTTAACGAGATTCACCGTAAACTGCTTGATCACCTTTCACAATACGGCGGATCGATTGATGCGTTTTTCTTCTGTCCCCATGAACCCAAAGATAACTGTAATTGCCGCAAGCCGAAGACCGGTTTACTAGATGAAATCAGTCATCGTCTGCATGTCCCTCTCACCGGCGTGCCCATGGTGGGTGATAAACTCATTGATATTGAGGCCGCTATCGCTGTTGGAGCCAAACCTATAATGGTAAAAACCGGCTATGGGGAAGAAACCCTGGCCAGCGGAAAACTTCCCGCTGGTGTAAAAGTTTATGAAAATCTTTCCGCCGTGGTCGATGACCTGACCCAGGAGAAATAGCATTTATCCCATGCTGCTGCTGTTCAGATCTTTATTGTTTAATCTGGGTCTTGCCATTTCCACAATCATCGTTACTCCCGTTTGCCTGCTGGTCTATCCACTTCCTTTCAAATTACGTTTCTTTATCGTATCGCGCTGGACGGTATTCAACCTGTGGTGGCTTAAACTCACGTGTGGCTTGAAACACTCGATTACCGGGCTTGAGAACATACCGGCAGGCCCTGCAATCATCATGTGCAAACACCAGTCCGCGTGGGAAACCCTGGTATTACAAATTATTTTTCCGGCACAGGTATGGATATTAAAACGGGAATTGCTCTGGATCCCGATATACGGTTGGGGTCTGGCTTCAATGCAGCCGATAGCCATCGATCGGGGATCCGCTATCCAGTCGTTTCGCCAGATCGTGGAGCAGGGTTGTAACCGGCTGGCACAGGGAATCTGGGTTGTGGTATTTCCGGAGGGCACACGGGTTGCTCCCGGAGAAAATGGCAAATATCTGCCGGGCGGCGGTTTACTGGCTGAAAAATCCGGTTATCCAGTCATACCGGTAGCGCACAATGCCGGTTATTTCTGGCCCCGGAACAGTTTTATAAAAAAACCGGGGACTATCAATATGGTCATTGGCCCCCTGATTGAAAGCAAAGGCAAAAGTGCAAGCGAGATCACCCGTGAAGTGGAAGCATGGATTGAGGATACTGTTGCGAAGCTCCCCCAAATTGACTCTGGCGAATAACCCAAAACCGGATTAACATTCAGACAGTTGTTGATAATCAGAACCTGCCTCAAATTCTGTTTCCCCTCCCCTGGCGGGAGGGGATTAAGGGGAGGGGAAAAATTTGGCAAGATAATCAATTGATATTTCTTACTTCACTTTTCACCCCCACCCTACCCTCCCCCATCAAGAGGGAGGGCATTTAATTTTGAGATAGGTTTTAGTATCTGAACAATTTCTGTCATTCTGGCGAATGCGACCCACAGGATGTGGGAAATGTTATATGAGGACATGGAGTCCTTAACGGCCAGAACCCAGTAAATTTAGTGTCCGTCTTTCAGGCGGGACATTATTTCACTGAATACCGGTTCAAGCCCGGTATGACAAATTTTTAGCATTTGCTATTTATAGCAACCAAGGAGATAAATAATGCTGCTGACCACACTGGAATACGTACCGGGGAAAACGATAACCAGACATCTGGGCCTGGTGCAAGGAAGCACCGTGCGTGCAAAACATGTCGGTCGTGACATCATGGCCGGACTTAAAAATGTATTTGGCGGCGAACTCAAAGGTTATACGGAACTCCTGCAGGAATCACGGGAAGAAGCCATCGATCGCATGAAGCAACAGGCGCAATCCATCGGCGCCAATGCCGTCCTCAATATCCGCTTTTCAACTTCAAGCATTACTCAGGGTGCGTCTGAACTTTTTGCCTATGGAACGGCTGTAGTCCTGGAATAAGTCATGATAGAGCTGATTATCTTTATCTGTCTGCTGCTGGCAGGTTATATATTCGGACAAATGCTTGAGCAAAGTCATTACCGTTCTATACGCAAACGGGAATCCCTGTTACGTAATATCCCCCTGATCGCCAGCAAGAAATTACCGGATGAATTTACGCCCTGCACGACCAGTCTGGTTGCCGGGAATGTTGTTATTTCTGTTGATTTCTTCAAGAAATTTGTCGCCGGACTGCGTAACCTGGTTGGTGGACGTGTCACGACATATGAAAGTCTGATTGATCGTGCACGCCGGGAAGCGCTGCTGCGCATGCGTGAAGAAGCCAGACAACTGGGTGCAAATTATGTGTTCAATGTAAAAATGGAAACATCTTCCATTTCCAAGGGGCAACGCGATACCATCGGATCGGTCGAAGTCCTGGCCTATGGAACAGCGATTAAACTGGCAAAAACCCGGCCTGAGATGCCTGTGGATGCAGTGGCGGATGTGTGATGATTCTGAGGCCGAGATGAATGTACTTTAGTAACGAGTGCTGAGGACTGAGAACGAGTACTCATCATTTAGTCTCATTACTCAGCACTCATAACTCATCACTCGTTACTAATCCTCAATCATGGACTACTCAAACCCCGAAATACCGGAAGGGATTAATACCAGCAAGGAACATCCGCTCAAGGAGTTTTTCATACTGTTGGGTGGAATTCTTGCAGTCATAGTAGTTGCCGTAGTCATTATCAGTTTCATGGCGGAGAAACTCGCCGTGCATATTCCATATTCTTTTGAAAAGGAATTGCTGTCCGGGAGCGAACTGTTCATTGATGATGAAAATCCAGAGGTTGTAACCTATCTGAAGAATCTGTCGGACAAACTTGCTGCCTATATGGAATTGCCGGATGACATGGAAATTACCGTTCATTACATGGATGATGAGATTGAAAATGCTTTCGCTACTCTTGGCGGTCATATTTACATTTACCGTGGTTTAATGAATTTGTTGCCCAATGAGAATGCCCTGTCCATGGTTGTTGCCCATGAAATGGCGCACATCAAACACCGGCATCCTGTCATTGCCATGGGCCGCGGTGTGGTCATTGGATTATTCCTGGCAAGCATTGCCGGATTCAGTGGCGATTATTTTGTCGGTCAGATTGTCAGTGATGCCGGGATCATTACATTACTCACTTTCAATCGTGATCAGGAGCGTGAAGCAGACGTCACTGCGCTCACTGCCGTCGCAGGTCATTATGGACATATTGCAGGCAGCAAGGATTTATTTGATGCCTTGCTCAAACTTGAAAAAAAGTATCCGCTAAATCCACCTGAATTTTTCAGGACTCATCCTCTCAGCGAAAAACGAATCGAACATATCCGCTATCTGGCGAAAAAGAATAACTGGAGTACTGCAGGGGAAATAACAAATATACCCGATAATATTCTGAATAAAATTAGAGAAGCTTATGATTGATGATCAGGATTGTCCGGCCGCTACTACCGGTGCGGCTCTAATATTTCCTGCCCAGGCGCCGTTTACATGTATTCGCAATGAACACAAATGCAATATTGTACGCCTTTATTACTAAAAATATTGAAATGCGATTATAATATCTACTTTCGGTAAATGTATCCCTGTTAAATTGATAACGATTCAATACTAATGACGCACAGCGAAAAAACTGGTTTCCCCAACACCCGTATGCGGCGCATGCGCAGCAGTGAATTCTCGCGCCGTCTGATGCGTGAACACCGGCTGCATACTGATGATCTTATCTATCCGGTTTTCATCATAGAAGGAAAAAAGAAACGCGAACCGGTCTCTTCCATGCCCGGCATCGAACGGCTGACAATTGATGAACTTTTGAAAGAATCAGCAGAACTGCTCAAACTTGGTATCCCGGCCATCGCCTTATTCCCGGTCACACCCACTGATAAAAAATCGGATGATGCCAGAGAAGCCTGTAACCCCGAAGGTCTCGCACAACGTGCTGTCCAGGCCATCAAGGAAAAATTTCCTGAACTGGGTGTGATTACCGATGTGGCACTCGACCCGTTTACGACACACGGGCAGGACGGACTAATCGATGACTCCGGTTATGTGATCAACGATGCAACACTCAAGGTGCTGGTCAAACAGGCGCTGTCCCATGCTGATGCCGGTGCTGATATCGTGGCACCTTCCGACATGATGGATGGGCGTATCGGCGCTATCCGTGAAGCTCTCGAATATGCACAACATGTGAATACCAAAATTCTGGCCTATTCTGCAAAATATGCATCAGGTTTCTATGGCCCCTTCCGTGATGCTGTAGGTTCCGCAGGTAATCTTGGCAAGGGTAATAAATACAGTTACCAGATGGACCCGGCCAACACTGATGAAGCGCTCCGTGAAGTGGCATTGGACATCGATGAAGGTGCGGATATCGTGATGGTGAAACCCGGCCTGCCGTATCTCGATATCGTGTATCGAATCAAAACAGAATTCAGGGTCCCCACCTTCGTGTATCACGTCAGCGGTGAATACGCCATGATCAAGGCCGCGGCACAGAACAGCTGGCTGGATGAAAAAACTGTCGTGCTGGAATCACTGCTCGCCTGCAAACGTGCAGGTGCTGATGCGATACTGACCTATTATGCAAAAGAAGCGGCTGGATGGCTGATATCCGACCAGGCGAAAACCTGATATTTGTATGCGGTTGTGGTCACAGTGGTACAACGCTATTGTGGGCCATGCTGTCTGCACATCCTGATATTTATGGAATTAATTATGAAACTGAAGTATTTCTGAGTAGCTACCGCAACAACAGGCACAGCCTTGGTCCTACAAGAAATATTGTTGTCAATTTTTACTATAATATTCTGCCGAGTAAACACAAACGAGTTTTCCGCAGGCTTGGACGCAAAGGATATTTTTCCTTTACAAGAACAAAAGAAAGTATATTGGTGTTTTTTGAAAAACAAATGCTTGCGGCACATAAGGAAAACAAGCGTTTTATCTGCGAAAAAACACCAAGACATGTGCTGCGTATTGACCAGATCAGAAAATTGTATCCTGGTTCAAAGATCATTGTGATTGTCAGAAACGGTCTTGACGTTACTGCCTCTCTAAAAGAAAGATGGGGAAATTTCCGGAATGCGATGGAAAGATGGGTAAAAGATAACTCAAAAATGCTCGAGTTCAGAAAGAAATATGACTTTCATTTGCTTAAGTATGAAGATTTAATCACATCGCCCCGTGAAGAACTGGAAAATATTTGCAAGTATTGTGACATTAAGATGCATGGATCCATGCTGCAACATGATAAAACTGCAGACAGTAGACAGTGGGAACTGGAATTACGAAGAAATCAGGTTCATCGCCATCTGACAGACAGGAGAGGACGGTGGAAAGAAAGTCTTGACAGCCACGAGGTAGAACAATTCATGGAATATGCTGGTGAGATGATGATAAAGCTCGATTACAAACTTGATTAATATTGTGCCTTGATACCACTATCTATACAAGATTATTTTTACCGCAAAGGAACAATTCGGGTTCATGCCGGGCGATTATCTGTAAATCCAATTATCACGCCCGGCATGTCCGATACTACAGGCGATAACATCAACGGGCCTTCACTTATTAAAGTACCCTCATGGATCGATAAACCACTGGGTAAATACTATCTCTATTTTGCACACCATAAGGGAGAATCTATCAGGTTGGCCTACGCTGACAGCCCTGAAGGACCATGGAAAATTCATGAATCCGGCACGTTACAGTTAAACCAGACAATTTGCAGCGGTCACATTGCATCACCCGATGTTCACATAGATGAAAAGAATAAACTGATCAAAATGTATTTTCACGGCCCTGTTAAAGGCTTCAAAAATCAGGTAAGTCTGCTGGCCACTTCAGTGGATGGCATCAGTTTTTCACCAAATACCGATGTCCTCGGAGATTCTTACTTTCGTGTATTTGAGTGGAACAAACGTATTTATGCATTTTCCAGAACGGGCAAGCTATATTATTCCAATGGCCATGAAAGATTTGAATATTCACATAACCCATTCGAGCGGTTCATACTTAAATCAAGAGTAAGACATCTTGCGATCAAAATTCACAATAATACACTTTTGGTATTTTACAGCAGAATCGGTGAATACCCTGAAAAAATATTGATGTCCGAGATTGATCTGTTAAAAGATCCCCATAAATGGACAGCCAGCAGGCCTGTCACTGTACTTAAGCCGGAATGTGACTATGAAGGTGCGAATCTGCCTGTTACACATTCAAAAAACGGTGTCGCCAGATTTCCTGAACACAGTCTCAGGGATCCAGCTGTTTTTACAGATGATGACCAGCTTTTTCTGCTTTACTCTGTTGCCGGCGAACAGGGCATAGCCATCGCAAGACTCTATCTCCAAGTAACGCAGTAACTATGCTCAAATATTTTTTAATCACTACACTGATTCCTGAAAAATATTACAATGTAAAAGTCTTTATCCATAATCATTAATACATATGTTAGCAATATACAATCCGGCAGCAGAAAGAGGGAATTTTGGAGACATACTTTATCTGGAGCTATTCAGAAAGTGGGTTGAAGAATTTGATGATAAGCTAGTATTTCCATTTATTTCCAAACATAGACTAAACAATTTACAAACTCTTTTTCCTACAGCGCAATCTGGTTTTCGTGGATATAAAAACTGGGATGCTTTTATATTTGCAGGGGGGGGTGGTCTCGGTGAATCCGAATTCAATAGCAGTAAACCTTTATTTAGGAAATTCCGGCGCAGAATGTTTAAATATATTCTACCTGCAGAATTCTGCATTCTGCATGAAATTCCTTACTGTTTTGTAGGTATTGAAGCTGGCCCATTATCAAACCTGATAATCAGGCACGAGATAAGGCGTTTAATAGACAATTCCTCAATTTGTTCCGTAAGAAATGAGGAATCTCATGATTTTCTAAAAATCGATCTCGAGGTTAGAAAATATATAGAAATTACATTAGACCCTATATTATCAATATCAATGGAAGATATACCTGTAAAATCCATGGAGAGAGTAGAGGACCGTTTAAAAGATATCAAGAATTCCAGAATTATTGGTATTCATCACCCTCCGCAACTATTACAAAATACCGATATAACAAACATAATTATCGACTCAATAATTTGTCATCTGAAAACGCATTCAGATATAGTGCCTGTAGTTTTTTCGGATTTTGGTTTTACTTCGACACATAATGCTACTAATGAACTTGCTGCCCGAATCTCAAATGAATCTGGAATTAAATGTTTAAGTATCCCTTTTGAGGGTGTATGGGAATTAGTAGCTCTTATCAGCAAAATGTCCTCATTGTTAACGACAAAACTGCATGCGGGCATGATCGCATATTTATTTGGTATTTATTGTGAATCTTTTGCTATACATATCAAGACGCCAAGATTTTATAAACTTATTGGTCGTGATGATCAATGCCATCATTTCAAAGATCTTGATAGATATTTAATTCATGAAAAAGTATCCAGGCTTTTTAAATCTGCCTATCAATCCGAGAAATGTTTTGATGATAACTATAAATTACTTAAAAAAGTATCATTGCGTAATCGTGATATTATTGGTTCCTTAATACGGCAATGAATTATTAATATTAATTAAGTATCTTTGATAATGGGATATATACCAAGCAAATCCTGCATGCTGACAATAAATATAATTTAGTCGGTTCAATAAATAACATTAAATGTTAGTAGAATATAAATCATAATTTATTATCTGTTATCAAATGGTCTTAATGCTCTAGCTTCTATATTCATGACACTTTTTTCATATCCATGCATAATCAAGCTTGGACTACATTGATAAATATTGGCTTTATTAAAACTCCGGCAAGTAAATTGACGGCCTACACCACTTGATAATGTGCTGTCATTCTTCCATCTTTTTTCAGGAACAGGTATCACCCAAAAGCTCAGGAGCTCAAGGAACTTTAGATCACAATAAAACGCCTGCAAATCAAACCACTGCGTTTTTCTCAACAACCCTGACGGATGAATTTCTCTTTTAAAATTAATCCACCGGCCGTTATTATCATAATTATCATTATGATCCGAAAAGAGGTGAATAACCCTTCTTTTATTATCCTGTGCGGTAAGCATCCATAATTGATCCAGTTTTACCAACAAGTCTTCTGAAAAATCGATATCATCCTGCAAATACAGACACATGGCAGGCATGATTTCACGCGCAACCAGAAACGCTATTTGATGCATACACCAGAAATATTTCTTCCCATGGTGTTGACTGGAATCGAGCCAAATCAATTGCTCGCCAAATATTTCCCGGCATTGTATTTTCACTGCCTGATAGTCAGCCTGTGATTTATCATTCAGAACCAGAAATACAACCTCTTTTGGATTCATATTTTTATAAGTGATGATGTTGTGCACTGACGTAATTACACGCAAACAGCTATCCGGACGACTAAATGTTGTTAGTACAATCAATAACCGCGTGCTGCTGAATTTTTTTCCAAGGTGTTTAAAATCTTCTCGAATAATATTATTGTCACCAATCCACCTGGTAATGAATGTTTTTCTGAAGAATTTCATTACTATTGGATAATTCAATTGAATTTCCAGTTCAAACAGGATTTTTTCAATTCTACTGAACATTTTCTTCAAATTTGACTATCAATAGACTGGCGGGCTTTTATATTTTGATACATCAAGAATAATTTGATAATTTTTATTAATATCATGATCATTTATAACTGTCTTTTTAGCTTCTCTTCCCATATCAAGTCTCAATTCATGGTCAGAAAGTAATGCTTCAATTGCGTTGACATAAGCATCAATATCCATGGGCGGAACCAGAAATCCCGTAATATTGTTTTTTACTACTTCATTAATACCGCCATTATCAAAAGCTACAACCGGTGTTTGATAATATTGGGCTTCAAGGTAAACCATACCAAGAGTTTCATTTATGCCAGGAAATGCAAAAACATCACTCGCTGCCATGAGTGCATGAACTTCATCTTTTTCCATTACCCCAGGCATAATCGCCAAAGACCCTAATTTATCCCCCGCATATTTTTTCAGACTCCGGAATTCACCATCTCCGCCAGCATGTATCCATACAAATTTTATTGATTTCGATTTTAATCTTTCAAGGCAATCTATAAGGAACCGGATACTGTCTGCCTTGCGTCCGGATCTGCACATGGCATTTGATGATATGATTGGTACATTATCATTCACTTGATAACGTTCACGAACTACTGAACATGAATATTCTTTAAACTCATCTAGGCTGATGCCTGGCTTGATATAACAGACTTTATCAATACCAAAATTATTGGTCATCACACGATAGGCATTTTCCTTGTTCAGAAAAATGCGCACAGCATTCAAAAATACGTATTTGATTGCACAACATGCAATTCTGGAGTTTAATTTATTATGGCCAGTAGCGGAGTAGTTACCATCAAAATATAATATGGTTTTTTCATCATTGCACTAAGCAAAGGCCCAAAATAGTCAGGCGTTGTCCTTTTCACATGATACGATAAAAAATGTCCGGTTTTTTCATTAATACCACTATTAATAATTTTAAAAAATGATATGGAAGATAAAACAAAAGATATTTTGTTGTTTTTTTATGAAAAAACAGCGTTCTGAGATCTGATAGAATGAATGGTTCATGGCCGTTAATTTTGAGATATTCATATAGATTTCTTGCTATTAACCTGTCTCCTGATGGCAGAACATGATCTATTGGCTTCATTGAACAGTAAAACGCAATTTTCATAACTTCCAAAAGGTGGTAATCTGCCTCTCTACTATGCAACTGATATAGTTTCCATGCCGCACTCAAATCACAAAACGGATGCACAAGGGAATGATTAAAAACAATCTCAATCGTTTAGTGTATGTATTGAAATCAAGGCTGGCAAGACTCACTGCTAATTATAAGGCGACTGCTTTACTAGCCTCATTTCACCAGGAACGATTAAAAAACCTGCAGCCCCTTGTCTGTTCAATTCTGAAATGTCAGTTTATATCCAAGGTAATTCTGTCAAATCATAACCCGGACTTTGACGTTAATAACTGGATCAATATTGAAGACAAACGGCTCCTGGTTCTAAATCAACCGGTCAGACGTGGGCCCGGCTATTGCTGGGAACTGGCCCATGCGGAAAATTCCGATTATTACTTGTTGATAGACGATGATTTCCTGATCACTGCAGAGCAAATCAAACTATTGATACAGCATCTGACCAATGAACCGGGAATTACTCACGGAATAACGGGACACTATAATTCCAAGTATTATCAAAGTGTGGAAATGGAAGTAAATAGATTAAACCAGATTTATGCAATAACACGCGCACATTTGGATGAGTATTTTCAATATGTGGAGAAAATCAAGGTTATTGATCCCGACGCCTATAAGGCGATAGAACCATTTGCCCATGAAATTATTTTGAGCAAAACCGGCAACGGGAAACCCAAAATCCATAACGTTGGCCCTGTTTTACGTTGTCCTACTGCACGTAAACCAAGCGTGGCAATTCACCAGGAAAAGGATTTCCGGTCAGCGCAGGAAAAAGTGGTCATGGCCCTTGAAAAAGTAATGCAGAACCAGTAGCAACTCTCAATAAAGCTGTTTCGACGAATAATACAGGATTGTTCTTCAAAAACCGGATTCTTATGTTGCGCTTCATTTACTTAATGGTAACTCGCTGGTTGCAGGACTTATTACTATTGCATCCACGGAATCCCAGATCTCTGAGAAGTAGATTAAAATGTGCTATTAAGCAAAGAAGTGATTCATATATTCCTGCATTAAAAGCTGAATACCGAAACAACGGGCTACATCTGTTAGCGGATAACTTTATTCTCTATCGAATCATTGGCAACGATCTTTACCCCCGTCATGAAAAAGGGCAATCACGCAGGAATCTTCAGTTTATACTTAAAAATGAACCCGCTTTAATTGATTGCGAAATACGCTGGGTTATTAACAGAATTATTGATCAAGATGAAGAAGAGAAAATCATCAAACTGCTTGAGGAATATGATCAATCGTTTATTCATATACCATTTATTGCAGAAGAATACCGAACAATCGGTTTTGATACGGATTGTCTTCCATATCCCGAATATCTTTTTAGCAAGTCCTATGACAGGTTAGATCAGGAACAGCGCAACCGGCGCATTACTGCAGTTTACCGGCTGAAAAACAACTATGTAATGAATAATAATGGCGCCCGCAACGTGGCGTTGCGTGAGGGGAAAACACATGCCAAGTGGGTTTTGCCCTGGGATGGCAATTGCTTTCTGACCACTGCAGCATGGGAACAAATACGCAATGATGTAATTACCTCGACCTGGTTGAAATATTTTTATGTACCCATGGCACGGGTTGTTGATAATTCGCATTTGCTTGATAAAAGCTTTGCTCCGGATCCGTCTGAGGAACCACAGTTGATCTTTCGAAGTGACACCGGAGAGGAATTTAATGAGGTCTATTATTATGGGCGCAGGCCAAAAGTGGAACTGTTCTGGCGCCTTGGCATCCCCGGTAACTGGAATAACTGGAGGCTTGATCCCTGGGACCAAATGCCACTCCCTTTATCAAAAGATGTCTGTGAGTTTGGTAGTGCTGGTTGGGTAGCTCGTCTCTCCTCAGGAATGGCTCCACTTGAACTAAGTGATAAGGCAAATTCTAGAAATCGCGGACTGGTACGGCAAAAGGCAATTGTGTCATTCCTGCAGAATGTTGATCGGCAAGTACTGGCGCATTCTCCTGACGCGGAAACATTAACCTCTTTTGATATGGCTGCACTGGATTATGAATGTCGAAAAGTCGTTGAAGGTAAAGATCCGCTTTTAAGCAAAACATTTAAACGTTTACTTGCAGAAGCGGATGATGCTCTTCATCGTGGTCCTTTTTCAGTCACAGACAAGACGACCCTGCCACCCAGCGGGGATATACATGATTATTGGCACCCAGCACCCTACTGGTGGCCAAATCTTGCAAGGAAAAATGGCCTTCCCTACATCCGCCGGGGTGGCGAGAGGGCGCCCGGCACGCGGATGTATGAGCCGCAAAGTGAACAATTTGACAGCACCCGGTTAAAACGGGTATTCGATGACTCGATAACACTTGCGCTTGCATGGAAGTTCACTGGTGAAGAAAAGTATGCCGGGCATGGAATGAAAATTCTAAGGACTTTCTTTGTTGATCCTGCCACTCGCATGAACCCCCATCTCAACTATGCCCAGGTCAGATTGGGACATGCTAACAATATCGGGAATTCCTATGGAATTATTGAGATGAAAGATCTCTATTATTATCTTGATGCGGTAAGAATCCTGGCGGGTGCATCGCCTGATAACAATATACTATCAGATTTCAGGCACTGGCTGAATGACTACCTGCAATGGCTGCTCGATTCGCCTCAAGGGAAAAAAGAGTGCAGATCATATAATAATCACGGTACTTATTACGATCTCCAGGTGGCGTCTATTGCCGCATTTCTTGACAATCAGCCACTCCTTTACGAAACATTAATTCGTGCGCAAACTCGCATGCCGCTCCAGTTTTCTTCAGATGGGTCACAGCCTGAAGAACTGGATCGCCCTTCATCAACACATTATTGCTGCTTCAATTTCCAGGGCTGGATAAATCTCGCGGAAATTGCCGGACGATGGGGAGTAGATTTATGGAAGTATAAAGACAAGAGTGGTGCGAGTCTGGAAAAAGGCGCCCGGTGGCTGCTCAACTACATGGGCAAGCCATGGCCATATCAGCAGATTGAACAGTTTGATCCGGACCGGTTTTATCCAATATTGGTTGCCTGTATTCAAAACATTGATTCTTTTTCTCAGGAACCGGCAAAACCTGTAAACCCGTATGCAATCAAGTCCAGGTTTTTTCTACACGATGGAATACGTCCGTATTGGAATCTGGGCTCGTATTCAAAACATCCCTGATGGTAGCTGATCTTTTACAAATACGATTACTGGCTCAGACCCCAGTCCTTGCCGCGTTTTTCCGCCATATCGGCTACAGTCATCGATCGAGCCGGTTACAGATACCCGGCATTCGGTTCATGATGCGGACTTGTATGGCGGTCATATATCGATTCAGTTAACACTTATCTTCATTTTCTATATAATCGATAATAAATAATTACCGGACGGGACTGTATCTCTTCTTTGTAATATAAACATGATACAGAAAAAGTAAATGCTGAAAAGGATACTGTACTATAAATGGATACTTAATAGTTATATCGGCCATAAATAGTCAATAAATGGCAATAACAAGACCGCGGTGCTGGTAATACTGCTTTGCTGCTAACGGATGGCGACTGATAATATATAATTTCTACCGTTTGGTGCTCCATTTGGGAAGAATCTGGATTTACCCTTTCAGGATCAGGCCCGATCTGTTTGTGGCGGACAGGTTGTTAAGTCAGGGGTTCGTATGGTCATGGATCGATGACCATACAGGCAAGATTCATAAAAATCTGATAGAACCCCATCCTGACCACATGAAAACCATGCTCAGGAACCATTTCAATGTTATTAAAGTTATTGAGTATCCTGATAAATGGCTCCATAGTGGTAAATATTATGATCATTATAACCTGTCTCAAAATTGATTAATTCCGATCAATTATGGTGAATTTAAAATATTCGTCATTCTGGCGCATGCCAGCATGACGGTAAAAGAACCTGAATCCTGAAATATATTAATTTTGAGATAGGTTCTAGTTAATTAAGGAAAATTAAACAAGTCATGTCCAAACTAAATATCTTTGCATTTCTTTTATTTATATTTTTTCTTTCCATTTCAATAACGCACTTTGCAGCCAATAATCGAACTTTTAATGATAATTATGACATTGACAAGTATATGAAAATGGGCAGTTGGTATGTCCTTGATAAAAAACCCTATCAGGACATACGTAGTGTATATCCGCAACTTGCTACCTATATGTTTGCCATACCTTATCTATTTAATGATGATTTAAATGATCTTCAGGCATATAGAACAATTCATTCGTTAATGATGGATTTGGCACTTGCTTGCCTGATAATCCTGATATTCCAATTCAGAACAGAAAAGAAATACCTCGCATTTATTCTATTATTACCTGCGTGTTTTTATTTTTCGCATAATCGTTATGATGTTATTCCTTCACTTCTGGTTACACTAAGTCTGGTTTCATTGTTTAAGGAGCGCCATTATCAGGCGGTCATTTACCTGGCATTGGCTATCATGTTTAAATGGTATGCTCTGGTTTTAGTGCCCATTTATATATCATATTATTTTCGTACGGGGAAAATACCTTTATATAAATTAACAGGTATATTTTTTATCACCATCGCCATAGTTATCTTGCCAACTATTATTTCTATAGGGTTTGAAGATTTTTACAAACCATACAGACATCATTTAAACAGGGGCACTAACCAGGAAAGTTTGCTTTATTTGATATATTCGTCATTACATCCATGGTGGCAGAGCCTCAACAAACAATTCCTTCTAAAGATGTTTTTTATTTTGCAGTTTTCTGTGGCATTTCTGGCAATTTTCGCAAAAATTGATGAAAAACAGAAAGTCCTCTATTGGTCTATTGCTTCGGTTGCAGCTTTCATGGTTTTTGCAAAATTCTATTCTCCACAGTGGATATTATGGTTGTCGCCTTTGTTATTACTTATAAATGGATCGGGATTTTTCTGGTTTATGGTGATCTCGTTCGACATTGTAACTTATATTTATTTCCCGACTATATTTGGTTTCCGTAAAAGTGATGAATTTTTATTGTTATTTCTGTTTCATTCAATAATTATGATTAAAACGTTATATCTTCTATATTTCCTGAATTTCCCTGTCAAAATAATATATAGCGATATAAACATAAAATTTAATTTTAGCTTGCCAGGTGGCAAATAACTTATTCCCTGTGTATTTGTGCCTGATCTGGATCTTAAAAATACAACCTGTGGAAGTCACAAATCATTATAATGAAATGAAAGAAATCCGATTAGTTGATAGATGATATCTTCATGGTATTACAGGTATTATGTGATGGGATGTATATCTATATATATTTAATTTTATAAAAGGTGACATTAATGTTGGTTAACAGGGATCTGCACCTGTTTGTGGTTTTATTACTTATCATTGTTGCTATTTATTTAAGGTTCAATGGATTGACTCTCAATAGTTACTGGAATGATGAGCTTGCAACTCTCTGGCTGACCGATCCTGATAACAGCTTTCATTTTGTATTTTACGGGACACTATATGACCATACGACACCCTTGTATCAAATACTGCAGTGGGCATGGTTTCATATTTTCGGTTTTACTGAATATGCGGGAAGAAGCCTGTCAGCATTGTCAGGTGTTGGTGGCGTTGTAGCAATCTATCTTTTAGCGAAAGAGCTTTATAACAGGAATGTTGCCATATATGCATTATTAATCAGCACATTTAACTATTACCTCATTTATTACTCACAGGAAGCCAGGGCCTATTCATTACTTTTTTTCCTGGCTGCATTATCTACATATTTCCTTGTCAAGGTTATAAGAAAATATAACAGACGGTTTCTGCATTTATATACGTTGTGCAGTATATTACTTGTACAAACACATTATTACGGCGTCTTGTTATATTTTTCGCATATTTGCTTCATTCTGACATGTATTTTCTATCTGAAAATAGCTGACAAAAAGAGGATTGGATTATTACTGATTAACATTCCCATAACCCTGGTTTCATTGTTCCCCGCCATTCCCTATATACTGCATGATGCCCAAAAAGACTCATTTTGGTTATCAGAGCCAGAACCCTGGTTTTTTGCCGATTATCTATACGATTACAGTGGTGGTTATATCGTACTGGCATTATTCGCATCTTTGCTGATTTATTCCACATGGTTTCATATCAGAAAAACATGTAAATATGACAGGTTCAATTTTTATCTATTTCTTATTATTATCACGTTCATTTATATCATTCCTTACTTGCGCAGCATGGTTTCTGTTCCGATGCTGCACCATCGTTACACAATAGCCGCATTACCAGTCATCATTCTCCTTGTAGCACATGCAATCGAATTATTTCATTCACAGAAAACAAGAATATTTCTATTGGCCATGTGTTTAGCCATGTCAATTGCAGGTCTGCTGGTGGAAAATCAATATTACTCAAGGGGTACCAAACAATCTTTCCGGGAAATACTAACTGACATCAATACAAAGCATGAACCTGTTCCCGTGATTGCGTGTTCATCCGGTGTTGTAAATAAATACCTTAAAATGCTTGGTATTGGGATGCAGACCCTGAATTTCAGTGAATTTAACAGCTTGATTGACAATGCTGATATCAACAGATTCTGGCTCATGTATCACAATAATTCACAATGTAACAAAATCAGGGACAACAGAGAAATACTGGTGAAAAAACACAGACTGGAACAGATAGCCTCTTATGAAAAAAAAGGGGTACAAGCATATCTGTATGCAAAAAACTGATTGCTCAAAATGACGATCTATTTTTAAATGATCCATATTCTGAACCGGAGTATACAAAAATACTTTGCCTTGGCAAAATAACCAACTAAACCGGTAGCGACCCAGTTTGTTGTTTCGTGTATCAGCGAGGAATTTACCGCAGGCGTCACGAACAAAGGCAGGGATCTAAACAGGATTTCTCAGTTACTTTGTTCCTTCGAAATGACAGGAGAAAATCTACAGATTTCAAGATGCCGGGTGAAATCCTGATTTCATGGTTTTGATTGACATTCTGCCCTCATCACTGTCTTTCCCCTGCAAGGGGGCAAGAGAGATTTTTTACCTGCACACGTATCATGCACAGGGAAGTAACTTTATCTTGCCCTCAAGTCAGTATTGCTGATACAGGTTTTTATTACTGCTGCAAGCCCCAGTCTTTACCGCGCTTTTCTGCCATGTCAGCCTGCAGTATTTCGATCCAGTAACCGTCCGGGTCCTTGGCGAAGGCGATGCCCTGCATCTTGCCGGCATCAACTTTCTTTACAAATTCTATTCCGAGTTTTTCCAGGCGTTCACAAGCTGCATAGACATCCGGGACGGTAAAACCCAAATGCCCGAATCCTTTGGGTTCCTCATTACCATTGTGATATTTACAGTTATCATCATCTTCCGTGCCCCAGTTATGGGTCAGTTCCAGCATGGCCCGCTGGTTGAATACATAGGTGGCGCGTTTGCCGCGTTCCTGTGGGACTTTTTTCGCTTCTTTATCAGATACCATACCTAAAAAGAAGAGCGTGAATTTCATCCCCGGAAAATCAAAACGCCGGATCAAGGTCATGCCCAATACGCGTGTATAAAAATCAAGGGAACGCGCCGGGTCCTTGATGCGCATCATGGTGTGCCCGAATATATATTGCTGCGTTTCCGGATCGGGCTGTGTACATAATCCTGGTGCTTCATCAAAATGTCTGGTCATTTTTTTCCTCTCCTTAGTCCTTGGTTTCATAATAGTGTAAAAAGAAATTTATTAATATGTTGTCATTTCGAGCAAAGCGAGAAATCCTTGTCTCGACCAACGGGAGAGATCTTCATGAGATCCCTCACTTAGTTCGGGACGCCTGAGGCGGATTTCTCCCGGGGCCTGCCCTGTACCTGATACGGAAGTCGAAATGACAAAAAATTTATTCAGTTTTACGATAATTCAATTTTAGGCCCTGATAGCGTATCCTGCACAACAGGAACATCAATACGGCTATTATATGGTCAAATATCTGCTGAGTGGAATTCTGGGGCTCATCATCGGGCTTGCGATAGGCATAGCAGGCACGATAATTGTTTACCCGTTTATTTTCCCGCCGCCTGAAGTCAATGAACGGATAGCAGATATCACTAAAAAAACCCTGGCAGCATCGGGTGAATTTATCCATCCCAACCCTTCCGATCCCGTACACTGGGGAAAGGGTGGTGTTTCGATTTACCGGCAGAAAAATCTCAATGAAGTAGAAGTATATCTGGAAAGTGATTTTGAAGTGGGGCCGGGTCCTGCCTATCATGTGTACTTGTCCAGCGGTACGGATATCAAAAGCAATGATGACTTCAAAAATGCGGTAAACCTGGATATTGGTACACTGAAAAGTTTCAAGGGCAGCCAGATTTACCGGCCACCTGCGGATACGAACATGGAAGATTACAAATCAATTGTCGTCTGGTGTGTGGCCTTTGGTCAGCTCATTACTTCGGCAAAACTTGCCAGATAACACATTTCAAAGATTCAATTTCACCCTCACCCCTACCCTCTCCCATCAAGGGAGAGGGTTATAAAAATTTTACAGACCTAATTCTTTTATTTTGCGCGTCAACGTATTCCTGCCCCAACCGAGTAATTTGGCAGCATCCTGACGGCGGCCACCGGACTGTTTCAATGCGGCTTCGATCATGATGCGCTCAAACTTTGGTAAAACTTCATTCAGAATCTCTTTCGAACCTTGCAGCAGGGAAGTCTCTGTCCACTTGCGTAACATACTTTCCCATCCCGTAGAAGCATCGCGCGTTGTCTCTGTTTTTTTCAGTTCAGGGGGCAGATCATCTACATGAATATCACGTCCAGAGGCCATTACTGTGACCCAGCGGCAGAAATTTTCCAGTTGCCGGACATTGCCGGCCCAATCAAGTTTGTAAAGAAACTGTTGTGTTTCAGCAAGCAATGTCTTGCGTTCCACCCGCAGTTCCTGTGCAGCCCGGCGCAGGAAATGGTCTGCCAGAAGAATTATATCCTCACGCCGGTTGCGTAGCGGCGGCACATGCACACGAATGACATTCAAACGGTGTAGAAGGTCTTCTCGAAAACCGCCGTCTTCCACACGTTTTTCCAGGTTTTGATGAGTAGCAGCAATCACTCGTACATCAACCTTGACCGGGACATGCCCACCCACACGGTAAAATTCTCCATCTGCAAGTACGCGCAGTAAACGGGTTTGCAGCTCCGCCGGCATATCACCGATCTCATCCAGAAACAGTGTCCCGTTATTGGCCTGTTCAAACCGGCCAATGCGTTGACTGGCAGCTCCGGTGAAAGCACCTTTCTCATGTCCGAACAATTCAGACTCAAGCAGATCTCGCGGGATGGCGGCAGTATTCAAAGCAATAAACGATGCGGACGAACGCGGACTATGGCGGTGCAATGCACGTGCGACGAGTTCCTTGCCGGTGCCCGATTCACCCGTAATCAACACCGTCAGGTTGGAACTTGATAACCGGCCTATGGCGCGAAAGACCTCCTGCATGGCAGGGGCAGAACCGATGATATTTTCTATTTCCGCAGCCTGTGATTCCGGGAGTGTGGTCTGTCCCTGGGTCTTTTCGTGAATGGCGCGTTTTACCAGACTGACAACTTCATCTACATCGAAAGGCTTGGACAAATATTCAAACGCTCCTTCACGAAATGCGGAAACCGCACGATCCAGATCGGAATAGGCGGTCATGATAATGACCGGCACAGCAGGAGCATGTTGCTTGATCTTTTCCAGCAGTGAAATACCATCCATACCGGGCATGCGGATATCGGAAATAACGACATCCGGGCTTTCATGTTTTATCTTCTCCAGCACCTGTTTTGGATCGGAGAAACTCGTGATGTCAACATCTTCTTTCGACAGGGCCTTTTCCAGTACCCAGCGTATGGATTTATCGTCATCGACTATCCAGACTTTTTTCTTCTCAGGCATGGTCTTGCTCTGTTGGTAAATAGACGCTGAATATGGTTCTTTCATCTGTTCGCTCATATTCTATTATTCCACCATGTGCGTTAATAAGTGACTGTGCGATTGATAGCCCCAGGCCGGTTCCTTCAGGACGGCTGGTGACCATAGGATAAAAAATTCCGTTCTCGATTTCGGGCTGGATACCTGGCCCGTCATCAATAATGTCTACCCTGACAGCGTGTCTGTAGATCCGCTTGTGCAATGTGACCTGCCTCAGGATACGCGAGCGTATCCAGATGTTGCCGTTATCTCCTGTAGCCTGTACTGCATTTCTCATAATATTCAGTACAGCCTGAATCACCTGTCCGCGATCCACATGCAGAATTGGCAGGCTGGGATCGTAATCCCTGATGATCCTGAAGGCCTGCTTGTACTCAGCTTCGACCAGGTTGCAGACATATTCCAGTATTTCATGGACATTGACCTTTTCAATTTTCTGTTTCTGATCGCTGGTCAGCATGCGGTCTATGAAACTGCGCAAGCGGTCGGCTTCCTGAATAATGATACGGGTGTATTCAACGAGTCCGGAATCGCTTTCAGCCAGTTCGCGTTCGAGTAATTGTGCTGCTCCGCGAATACCACCTAACGGGTTTTTGATTTCATGTGCCATCCCGCGCAAGGACTCTCTTGCCGCATCATGCAATAACATCAGGTTTTCTTCACGCATCAACCGGTGCAGGGAATCAGCATCCACCATCTCCACAATGATCTCTTTGACACGCTCCCCTTTCAGTATTGGTGTTACCTTGCAATCTACAGTGATCGTGTGGGCATTTTGCAGGGTCAGCGTCAGGCTGCGTTCTGTATACGGGTGTCCGGTGTTGAGTGTGCGTGTGATCATCTCCGCCAGGGCTGGGGGATATGGTAAAATTTCCTCTGGCGTTTGCCCGATAATCCTGCGATTACTGACCGACAATAAACTCTCTCCCGCGCTGTTAATGCAGGTCAGGCTTAGATTTTTATCAAATAACATGACAGCCGTTGAAAGATTATCAAACATCTGTAATGCCGTTTTGGAGCTGATGGCCATGTTCAGGCCATTATTGCACTATTTTGGTGCGCAACAAAACAATCATACTCAACAGTCTCGCAGTAGAAATTATTTAGTCTAAAATAATCAATAAGTTAATCGTATGCCCCAAAAGGACACAAATCATATTGATATATGTGAGCAAGAAGCAGGCCATCGTACCGTAATTATCCCCTTAACGTAAGTAAGATTGTTTCGCCTTTTTTAGGTGCAGAAAAGGCAAAAAAATCCCCGCATTTCTCCGTTGGAGGGAGAGAGCTACCCAATTTTTAGGGATGGGGGGTACACTATGGAGTGTAATCACTTCATGGTGTAGATATGGTAGAAAAAGACGCCAGGCTATCTCAGGGGGAGATAGAAGTTATCAAGAAATGGATGTCGCAGAAACTGAAACAATCTGTATGTTCCATGTGTGGCGAAAACCAGTGGCATATTGGGGATCATTTGGTGGCGTCGCCAATTTCTCCAAAAGGCGTTGGGATGATGCTGGGAGAAGCGGTTTATCCACAAGTAATGATGATTTGTACCAACTGTTCCCATACCGTTTATTTCAATGCAGTAGCTATGGGAATAGTGGAGGGCGGCAAGAAACACAACGAAGAAAAGATTATAAGCGGTCGCGGCGATGGCTAACGGGACTGGCCCTAATTTTGGAGCAACTTTGCGGCCCCTTTACACGGAGCGATCCCAAAGAATGTATGTGATACCAGAAAATGAGTTAAATCAAATTTCTCATTTAAATACATTATCAACCATATTTTTTTCTGTAGGCAGCGCCCTAATATCGATTGCTATAGGCGTGTGGGTTGATGCGGCTTTCCAAACTGAACCTATATCAGCAACCGCTGAGGTTTTGAAATCAGTAGTATTGCCAATAATTGTTGTTCTCGGTGTTTTGTGTTATGCGGGCGGTATTTGGCAAATTTGCGCCAGAAAATCTATGCTTAATACGATAAAAAAAGAGTCAAGGGAACTAGGCGGCAGTAATTAGCCATGTCTACAGGTAAATATTTATCACTTGAAGAAGCCCGTAAGCAAGGAAAGCTAGACCGCTTCATTAAAGAACATCCCTCAAAAGGCAACGAAAAGGCTTTTGATGGATTGCTGGATCGGATGGCTAAGAATAAACCCACGAAGAAAACTGCTAAATAGCATTTATTTTATAATCATATAAAATTTAGTCATTTATTATTCAAGGAATAAGAATGGCTATCACTTTTCACCCCAATAGATGGAGCATTTTGGATTGCGATTTTAATACTGGCTTTAGAGAACCAGAGATGGTTAAAAAAAGATTAGTTGTGGTTGTTTCTGAAGCCGGGGAAGGGAGACAATGTCTTTGTACAGTAATTCCTATTAGTGCAACTGAGCCAGAAGTTTTAATGCCTTTTCATCATGAAATGAACCCAATGTCATTTCCAGATTCATACAGAAATAAAAGGCATTGGGCTAAATGTGACATGATTTATACCGTTGGGTATCACAGGCTAGATAGGGTAAAACTCGGCAGAGACAGAAATACAGGGAAAAGATTATATTATTCAGGGTCAGCAATTCTTCAGGATATTCAATGGATTAGAAAAGCAATGTTGCACGGCTTGAAATTAGATACATTGACTCAACATTTGTAATGACCCATAATTTATATGTTCCCTCGCGAGAGGGCTTGTAAGACTACGGAATACCGCAAGGCTCTGTAGCAGGCGCGGGCAGGCGAGCACCAAGCTACCCGACGCCTTGTCAGACCCCGAGAAATCGGGGTCTTGGTTTTAATATCCTAGAAACTTCCTAGTAATCTCTCAAACATCCACTTAGGGCTTTTCCGCATGTTGTACCTGTATTCAAATTCCCCTAAGTATTTGGGCAGATGTTTCTTGGATACATGAACATGAGTTCCCCGGATAGAATTCTTTAACCGAGACCAGAAGCCTTCAATAGTATTGGTATGAATCATGCCCCGGACGTATTCCCCGTCCTCATGACAGACAGTCCCGTGAATATACCCAGCTTTGGTTAAATACTTATAGATACCTGCTTCATCGGTACTCACGATAGAACCTTTCACTACCTTTTTAACATGGCCTTGTATGGCCTTGCGGGTACGCTTCTTGATTACGTGTGTTTGTAATGAGCCTTCACGCTCTACCATACCGAACACGATAGTTTTACCAGCTTGCGGATTACCCCTGTTCATCATGTAGTCACGGTTACGCTTACGTCCGCCCATGGAGGTTTCATCCATTTCAACGACCGTACCCGATCCGCCATAGTGACCGTCACCGTCTACGTCAGTCATGTACTTTCTAATCTCATGACCCATGCGCCAAGCGCACTTGTACGTTACGCCGAGTTGACGCTGTAACTCTTTCGCAGGCACACCATGACGGGAAGTAGTAAAGAGATACATGGCATAAAACCATTTCTGTAAGGGAGTAGACGATCTCTCAAATGGTGTTCCGGCCATTGGATGAATATGATGACCGCAGAACTGGCAGGCATAAGCAGGAATCTTCTTGATCCGGTGGAACTTGCTTTCCTGATTACACTTAGGACAGGTAATAGAATCACCAAACCGAACAGACATCAGATGATCCAGACAGGACTCATCATCCGGGAACCTCTTCATGAACTTTAAAACAGTAAAATCAGACATTTACGTATCTCCTTACTTATCTCATGGGGATAAGTCTAGCAAAGTGAATTACGTACGTCAAGGGGATATATACCCATCGTACACCGTGTATATCCTGTTGCGTAATTTTGCTAATCGATTCCATATAAGATTTGCACCAAATCGGAACCATAAGTATTTGGTTAACTTGACTAATATTGGGGGTAGACTGTATGTATGCGTAAAAAAAGCAAGCTCACCAAACTATGGGAATGGATCAGTCATGCAGATTTGCCTGGTTATATCACCACTAAGGCCAGCCTTTCTTATCCGGATGATGCACAACAGGACGGTACAACACTTATCCCGGTTATCAGTAAGTCATACAAGGCTGAAACAATAATCATCGATGGCCGTAATTTTATAAATTGCGAATTCAGAGGGTGCACTATCCAGTGGAATGGTAACGAATTTATATTTACGTCCTGTATATTCGATGGCGCGCAAAAACTTGTTTCGACTGTGCCACAGGTTGCCGGTACCATGAAGTTGGCCAACGTTTGTGGCTTGCTTAATGAAAAGACGAGTAGTACGGAAATTGATACCGGCAGAAAGGTTAACAGATGATAATCTTTTTTTGTTACACATGCCTTGTAACACAGCATCTGTGACAAGAATCAAGCTACGAACAAAATACCATGGTGATGGTCCTTCTGGTGACGACCTGTATGGCGGCGGTACTATCGTTGAAATGGATGGAACCTTGCCAGGTGCTCGTGTACCTAACCTAAGGAGCAGGAGTGTAGTTAATCGACAAACTCCGGGAAACCCGACGGTGGCAGGAACAAGTATTGTTAAATTGGTGGTTTTGGAGGTGGTGCGGGTTTTGGAGGGGGTGGCGGTGGCTGAACTGCGATACGTTGTAATGTGAACGTCACCGGTGTCGATTGCATAACAACTTTCCCGCTACTGTCTTTGATCGCAACACTGACTGAATGTGTGCCTCTGTCAACATTCTGCAGATTGAATTGCGGACCGCCTGTTGCTACATCATTACCGTCCATGATCAACACAAGCTGATGGCCCGAGGCAGTGTTTAATCCGGGTTCCAGTACCGAACTTATGGTTATTTCACCTGAATTACTTCTGATGGCCGCGCCTTCCTCCGGACTGGTTATTTCGAGTTTTGTATAAATTGGTGTGCCCGCCGGATTTTTTGGCGGGGTATATTCAAAAGGCCCGATATCAGGTGCTTCAATGGTCTGAATTTCATCGATCTGGATCTTTTCTGCATCCGGGCTGGGTTTATCCGAATAAACGATGTTACCGCTGTCATCCACACTGCGATAAACATCCGCACTGACCGCCGGTGTCGCCAATAAGCCCGTTATTAACAATAATATACGCATAGTTTCAGAATAGTTGATATAACGCATGGTCACAACATTTGATTATTACTGTCCGGACTAAGTTCGCAAATACTAATAAAAAAAGCCCCCGGCAAAGGGGGCTATGATTATCACTGTAATCAATGTATTTACAAACTGTAATACATATCAAACTCGATGGGATGGGTGGTCATGCGGAAACGGGTGACCTCCTGCATTTTAAGCCCGATATAGGCATCGATCAGGTCATCACTGAACACGCCACCAGCTGTAAGAAATGACCGGTCCTGGTCCAGTGCCTCCAGGGCACGGTCCAATGACGCACAAACTGTAGGAATCAGTTTTTCCTCTTCCGGTTCCAGATCATACAAATCCTTTTCAGATGGACCGCCCGGATCGATCTTGTTCTGTATTCCATCCAGCCCCGCCATCATCATGGCAGCAAAAGCAAAGTAAGGATTTCCACAGTTGTCCGGGAACCTGACTTCAATACGTCTGGCCTTGGGACTCGAAACCCAGGGCACACGGATAGAAGCTGACCGGTTACGGGCCGAATAGGCCAATAATGTCGGGGCCTCAAAACCGGGCACCAGGCGCTTATAGCTGTTGGTTGTGGAATTAGTAAAGGCATTGATTGCCCTGGCATGCTTGAAAATACCGCCGATATAATACAGGGCTTCCTGCGACAGGCCACCGTATTTATCGCCGGCAAACAGATTTTTCCCGCCCTTGGCAAGGGACTGATGCACATGCATGCCATTACCATTATCACCGACCAGTGGCTTCGGCATAAAGGTGACAGTCTTGCCATAAGCATGGGCAACGTTTTGCAGGACATATTTCAAAATCAGCAGCTCATCAGCCTTTCTTACCAGGGGTTTGAACTTGGTACCAATCTCAGCCTGACCGGCTGTTGCCACTTCATGATGATGTACTTCAACATCAACACCCATATCCTGCAGTGTTGAGCACATTGCGGATCGAATATTCTGCATTGAATCAACCGGTGGTACCGGGAAATATCCGCCCTTCACGCCGGGACGATGCCCGATATTTGGTTCATCTCCCATCCTCGATGTATTCCAGCTGCCCTCTTCAGAATCAATTTCATAGAAGGCACCATTGATGCTGTCATCCCAACGTACTTCATCAAAGATAAAAAATTCAGGTTCGGGACCGAAATAAGCCGTATCAGCAATTCCCGTTGATTTGAGGTAAGCTTCTGCACGTTTACCCAGGGATCGTGGGCATCTCTCATACCCCTGCATCGTGGTGGGTTCAAGGACATCACAGCGAAGATTTACTGTTACATCATCAAAAAACGGGTCCAATACACCACTTTCAGTATCCGGCATCAGAACCATATCGGATTCTTGAATCCCCTTCCAGCCAGCGATCGAAGAACCATCGAACATCTTGCCGTTTTCGAAAAAATCATCATCAATAACGGAAGTGGGAATAGTAACGTGCTGTTCCTTCCCCCGGGTATCCACAAAACGCAAGTCTATATACTTCGCCTCACTCTCTTTAATGAGTTTCAACACTTTATCTTTAGACATCTTATTATCTCCTCGTCTGTCTCTGTCATGCCTATTTAAAATGAAATCGAATGCCTGCGTGGATACCTGCTGCAGATGAAATGGGACCCCATATCTATCGGCGTGACCACGGAAAGACTATCAAAATATAATTTCAGACCAAATTGTGTGCATTTAACATGCCATCCAAATCATATGCAAATAATATGATTTTTTAAATACTTAGCTGATTCTGACTGTAAAAATATGCACTATTATGGCGCATATATAAAAATATACGCACTATAATAATGCTATTTAGCGCCGACCATAAACAAGCAGATGGCGATCTGAAATGTCCTTGATATTCAGTTGGCCCAATCCTGCTGTGCTTAACTGTCCCTGAACTTCCTCCGGTGTAAATGCGGCACATAAGGAATTATAAAAGTCCTGCTTTAAAATTAATGGCTCAGCGCCAGAGTATGTGTTTACTAACTCTTCGGCCACCTGTGTGGTTTGAGGCCGCATCAAGTCCATGACAAAGATAATTGTACGGTCCTGGCTGTAATTTTTTATACAACGCCACAACACTGCGGGATCATGCAAATGATGCAACAGGCTGTTACTGATAATGACGCTGTATTGCTTTTCCGGCACTTTGATATCCGGAATCAGGCCCTGTATGAGGCGAATGCGATCGGCAAGGTTTTCTCTCTTTAATTGTCGTGTGCCTTCCTGCAACATGGCCTTTGCACCATCTACTCCGTCAATCAAACAATCCGGATAGGCCTTTGCAAAACGGATGGAAACATCTGCCGGTCCGCAACCCAGGTCCAGCACCTTGCCAATCACTCTTACTTCGGGGAATATCTCGCGGAATTTTTCCACGAACATATTATGTGGTTCGGCAAAATCAGCAGCAGCATAGGCCGCGGCCTGTATCGGATCATCCATCAATTCCGGTTCGGGTATGCGTTGCATAGGTTCTCATAAATCCAGTTTCCAGTATCTTACCAATATCGCATGCATGGTTGAGAATATCTTATTCTTTTAACGTTTGATTTCGCCTGATGGCGTGTGACTTTCTCTTGCGTGCCCATGAGAAAGTCACCAAAGAGAAGGGCACCTCCGATGTCATGGCCTCCGGCTCACCTTCGTCAGTGTTCAGTTATGACGGGGCGCGCCTACATGACATCCTGTCATGGAGCCGCTCATTTGTGCTTCCCGCACAAATGCCCCTATAACTTCCACTGACTCAGCATGACATAGGGGGATAAAAAAACACAATTTTGTATAAGGGTTCAAGGTTTGCAATTAGCCACTCCGTATGTCTTGCCGGGTTGCGAGACAGCGGTAGCGCAAAAATGACAGGATGTCATTTTTAGCAAAGCTGAGCAGGAAGCGAATCTTTGCGGCGCGTTTACCGCAACGAACAACCCGGGGAGCCGCAGGCCAAGACATCCGGAGAAAGTTCTTTTGGTGCCTTTTCTTCAAAGACAAATTCGTCTGGAACGAATTTGAACAGCCAAAGGCTGGCCCGAAGGGCAAGCTACAGGGATGTAGTTTGTAAAAGGCACTCGCCGGACAAGGCGAAACCGTATGCAAAACAAAGTCTGATTTGCAATGATTCGGCCAATTAATCATAACTACACATCAGGCAGCAATGTCTCACCCATCATCAGATCATCCAGTGTTTCGCGTTTTCGGATTTCAAACATCCTGCCCTTGTCGATCATAACTTCGCTGGCGCGTGGCCGTGAATTGTAGGTCGAACTCATGCAGAAACCATAAGCACCTGCCGAACACACCGCCAGCAGGTCCCCTTCCGTTAATGCCAGTGTCCGGTCCTTACCCAGGAAATCAGCTGTTTCACAGACAGGCCCGACAACATCGAAAACCTCGCCCTGTCCCGGCGCCTGTTTATAAACCGGGAGAATATCATGCCAGGCATCGTACAAAGCGGGCCGCAGCAAATCATTCATGGCGGCATCAACAATTGCAAAATTTTTGTGTGAGGTCCTTTTCAAAGATTCAACACGCGTCAGCAAGACACCGGCATTTCCCATAATACTACGGCCTGGTTCAATAATTATTTCATACGGACCGCCGGAAAATATCTGTTGCACTGATTTTACATAATCTATGGCTGTGGGAGGTGTTTCATTCTTGTAATTGATGCCCAGCCCGCCACCGATATCAACATGCCTGATACTGATACCGTTTTCTTCAATGCTGCTTATCAATTGTTGCAACCGCTCAAGTGCATTGATAAACGGTTCCATCACAGTGATCTGGGAACCAATGTGGCAGTCTATCCCGATCACATTGATATGCCGCATGCCTGCCGCTATCTGGTACACAGACAGCGCATCTTCATAGGGTATGCCGAACTTGTTTTCCTTCAACCCTGTGGCTATGTACGGATGGGTATCTACATCGACATCCGGATTAACCCGCAATGAAACAGGCGCCTGCAGGCTGGATCCGGCGGCTATGAGATTAAGGTGTTCCAGTTCGGCCACAGATTCCACGTTAAAACATTTTATTCCCGCCTTGAGTGCTTCTTGCATTTCATCCCTGCGCTTCCCAACCCCGGAAAAAACAACTTTCGCCGGATCACCGCCTGACCTGATTACCCGTTCCAGTTCTCCCACCGACACAATGTCAAAGCCGGAACCGAGACGGGCCAGGACATTCAGCACCGCGATATTGGAATTTGCCTTTACGGCATAACAGAGCAGGTGTGCCTGTCCGGCGAATGCGGCATTAAACGCATTCCAGCGCTGCTCGATTTCTGCACGTGAATAGACATAGCATGGTGTGCCATAATTTGCGGCCACCTCTGCCAATGCGACACCTTCGGCGCCAAGCTGGCCGTTTGTATAAACAAAGGCTGACATGCGTGACTAGACGCTGTAGTGATTAGGAGCTACAGCAGATTGTTTTTCTTTCTGATGATAGAGATCACCTTTCTGGCCGCATGCCGATAATAAAAACAACATGAGGATTGAAACCAGCAGCAACCTAATCTTTCCAGGTGAATGGGGATACATGGGCATCTCCGGAAGTATCATTAACATTGTTGGATGGGAATGGTGAATAATAACACTATGAAAATCGACTTGAAATTAATTTAGGCTCCCGGGAAGGATCACAACGCCAATAATCAGCTCCAGAACCAGCAGGAAATCCCATGGCCAACCATCAGAACGCTGTTATCATCGAACCAAATCATGACCACCGTGCCACCATCATCTGGCTTCATGGTTTGGGTGCCGATGGCCATGATTTTGTACCGATTGTACCCGAATTGTATCTGCCGCAGAGTCTCGGCGTCCGTTTTGTATTTCCACATGCACCGGTCAGGCCGGTGACTATCAATGGCGGCATGTCCATGCGGGCCTGGTATGACGTCAGAAATATGGATTTGCGCAGAGAGGAAGATGCGGTATCCATAGAAGGCTCGGCAAACATAATTGAGCAGTACATCGCCACAGAAGTAAATGCGGGTATTCCATCTGAACAGATAGTTCTTGCCGGATTTTCCCAGGGCGGTGCTATGGCACTGCATACCGGTTTGCGTCATAAATCAAGACTGGGTGGCTTGCTGGCATTGTCAGGTTATCTGCCACTGCCGGAGCGATTTCATAAAGAAGCCAGTACCTCAAATAAAACCGTACCGATCATGATGTGTCACGGAACCTTTGACCCGGTCATTCCCGTCAGTGCCGGAATACAATCCCGTGATTTTCTGGAACAGGCAGGATATACGATCAGTTGGCACAGCTACCCGATGGAGCATTCGGTTTGCATAGAAGAAATCCAGAATACCGGGATCTGGCTGCAATCCATACTGGATTGATTAAGTGTGCCGGTTTCTCCCATGCCGGGAGCTTCCTTTGTCTCCGCCCTTGCGCTGATTTCTGTGCCCGTGATGTTTGGGTTTTTCCATATGCAGTTTCACGGGCGGTAACGGGGTGGCGAGCATATCCTGTTCAACCTTATGAATCTGAATCTTGTAACCAATAAAATCCTGTATGTCAGTCAGTGAATAGACAAATTCCTCACAGGCAAAACTGACCGCATCTCCACTCGCCCCGGCGCGCGCCGTGCGGCCAATACGATGCACATAATCTTCTGCATTCTGCGGCAAATCAAAATTAATAATATGGCTGACTTCCGGGATATGCAGACCACGTGCAGCAAGATCGGTAGCTACCAGTATGGGCAGCCTGCCTTCGGAAAATTCCTTGAATAGTGTCTGCCGCTTGCGTTGCGGGACATCACCGGAGAGTATCGACGCATGGTACTGATTACCCTCCAGATAACCCCAGACTTTTTCGGCCACTCGTTTGGTATTGACAAAAACAATGGTACGTTTGGGGTCAATCCGTTTTAACAGTCCTAGCAGCAACGGGATCTTTTCTTCGTTGGCCACGTGATAAACCACTTGGGTAATTTTATCGGCAGTCACCTGTTCCGGATTGATGCGGACAAACTTCGGGTTATTCATATGTTCATAAGCCAGTTCGGTCACACGGAAAGAGAGTGTTGCCGAAAATAGCATGGAGAGCCGCTCCTGGGGTTTCGGCATACGCCGGAACATGTATCTCACATCCTTGATAAAGCCCAGATCAAACATGCGGTCCGCTTCATCCAGCACAACGACTTCAACTGATTTCAGATTGAACACCCCCTGTTTGAAATAATCGATAAGTCGTCCAGGTGTGCCGATCAGTATTTCCACGCCGGCTTCCAGTTGTTGCCGTTGTTTTTCGTAATCGACACCGCCATAAACCAGGCCGAGCGTCAGATTGGCGTATTTATTCAAGGCCAGTGCATCTTTATGGATCTGTATGGCCAGCTCCCGGGTCGGTGAAATAACCACGGCCCGCGGATGCTTTTGCTTTTCTCCTTTAACCGGGTTTGCGAGCAGGTGTTGCATAATAGCTAAAAGGAAAGTGGCTGTTTTGCCGGTACCGGTCTGTGCCTGTCCGGCAATATCCTGTCCAGCCAGAATTACCGGCAGACTCTCCGCCTGTATGGGGGTACAGTGAGTGAATCCGGCATCATCCAGGGCCTGAATCAGGCGCGAATCAAGTGTGAATTCCTTGAATGTTATCCCTGTGGTATGGAGTGAGCTCATTGAGGAATCAGGGAACCCGGGGATTTTATTTTCATGATAACTTGCAATTCAATGACAATCTGGTTGAAACTATTATTGTCAAAACAAACACGGGAACAAGAAATATAATGAGCGAACATATTGTTCATGTTACAGATTCAACCTTTGAAGATGAAGTTCTAAAATCCGAGACACCCGTCCTGGTCGATTACTGGGCAGAATGGTGCGGCCCATGCAGGGCAATCGCGCCGATGCTCGAGGAAATCGCCGAAGAATACAGCGGCAAATTGATAATAGCAAAAATAGATGTTGATACGAATCAATCCACGCCACAGAAATATGCTGTACGGGGCATACCGACATTGATGATATTCCAAAATGGTAACGTCATTGGCACCAAAGTCGGGGCAGCGTCCAAATCCCAGTTGTCGGCATTTATAGACAGCACAATATAAATTATATAATTTGACTGGACGAAATGATTTTTGCGTGCTAGTTTAAAATAAAATATACAAGTAAAACCTGTCTTTTTTTAGTTACCAAATCCCCCGAACCGGCTTTTTAGGCATATACAAAATTTATCTGGCAACGCGGATTTGCGTTAACTGATGATTAAACTACACCAATTTCAATAAAACATACTGGAGTCCATGAACCTTACTGAACTTAAACAGCAACCCGCCTCGGAACTCATCACACTCTCTGAAAATCTGGGCCTTGATGGCCTTGCTCGCTCCCGCAAACAGGATGTCATTTTTGAAATCCTGAAGGCCCAGGCCAAAAAAGGCGAAGATATTTACGGTGACGGCGTACTGGAAATCCTGCAGGATGGCTTTGGATTTTTACGATCTGCTGACTGTTCATACCTGGCCGGACCGGACGATATTTACGTCTCCCCGAGCCAGATCCGGCGCTTCAATCTGCGCACCGGGGATAATATAGCGGGCAAGATAAGGCCGCCCAAAGACGGTGAACGCTATTTTGCCCTCCTTAAAGTCAATGAAATTAATTTTGAACCCCCAGAAAAAGCCAAACATAAAATCCTCTTTGAAAACCTGACGCCGTTATTTGCCCATGAGCGGCTGAAACTGGAATTAGGCAATGGCAGTACTGAAGACCTGACACCGCGTGTTATCGATCTGGTCGCACCTATAGGCAAGGGGCAGCGTGGCCTGATCGTCTCGCCACCCAAGGCTGGCAAGACGGTCATCCTGCAAGGACTTGCGCAGTCGATCACGCACAATCATCCGGAATGTCATTTGATCATACTGCTGATAGATGAGCGTCCTGAAGAAGTGACCGAGATGGAACGTTCTACCCAGGCAGAAGTTATCTCCAGTACCTTTGATGAACCGGCAAGCCGTCATGTACAGGTGGCGGAGATGGTGATCGAACGCGCAAAACGCCTGGTTGAACATAAAAAAGATGTCGTGATATTACTCGATTCGATCACACGCCTGGCCCGTGCCTACAACACAGTAGTTCCGGCCTCGGGCAAGGTGCTGACCGGTGGTGTCGATGCCAATGCATTGCAACGGCCCAAGCGGTTCTTTGGTGCGGCACGTAACATAGAAGAAGGCGGCAGTCTTACGATCATTGCAACTGCATTAATCGATACCGGTTCGCGCATGGATGACGTGATCTACGAAGAATTCAAGGGCACCGGCAACATGGAACTGCATCTTGACCGCACGATTGCCGAGAAGCGCGTCTATCCGGCCATCAATATTAACCGTTCCGGCACACGCCGCGAGGAACTGCTGACGGAAAAGGACGAACTGCAGAAGATGTGGATTCTGCGCAAGCTCCTGCACCCGATGGAAGACCTGGGCGCGATGGAATTCCTGCTGGAGCGTCTCAAGGCAACGAAGACCAATTCAGAGTTCTTCGATGCCATGAAACGCCAATAAGTCAAACTACTGCGCGCCTCATCTACTTTGTCGCGTGCTCTCTCAACCCTCACCTGTCTGGTCTGATATGTCCCGGGTTTCGCTGCGCGTTTTCGCATGGCTGAGGCTGCGCGTAACGTTTTACCACGTTTAAACCTTTATCCTGATTACCCTGTCAGTGCCGCTTCTTCGGCCTGATAATAACGCATCAGGATCTCGGCAACTTCCGGCCGGGCAAATTCCTGCGGCAAAGGCTGGCCAGCAGCAAGCATATCGCGAACTTTGGTCCCGGACAGATTCACAAAATCTTCAGGCGTGTGATCCGGGGCGTCGCGTAGCATCACGACCTTGTTCAGTTTCTTTGAATAGGCAGTGTGGTCGGCCTTGAATATCTTGATCAACAGGGCGCCTTCTGGAATGGTGTTGAAAATCTCCTGGGCATCGAAGGGACCATAGAAACTGCTGACACCGGCATGGTCGCGCCCGACGATAAGATGCGTGCATCCGGTATTCTGCCGGAACACAGCATGCAGGACAGCTTCACGCGGACCGGCATAAAGCATATCGAAACCATAACCTGTCACCATCACTGTGTTGGGCGGGAAATAAAGTTCCACCATTTTCCGGATCGCGGCATCGCGTACATCCGCAGGGATATCGCCCTTTTTCAGTTTACCCAGCAACATGTGAATCAATACGCCATCAGCATGCACTGCTGCACTGGCCATCTTGCACAATTCTTCATGGGCACGGTGCATGGGGTTACGGGTCTGGAAAGCAACGACAGTGTTCCAGCCCCTGGAATTGATTTCGTCACGGATTTGCACCGCAGTACGGAAGGTATCCGGAAAATCCTGATCGAAATAACTGTAATTCAGCACTTCGATCGGGCCTGAGATCAGGTACTTGCCGGCAGCCGTAAAGGTGGCCACGCCCGGATGTGCCGGATCCAGCGTACCAAAGGTTTTTTCTGTCATCAATTTAAGCTGGGCATCGGAAATCTCTTCAATGGCATCGACCTGTTGTATGGCCAGTACCGGACTACCTTCCACATTAGGATCCAGCAGTGCAATGCGTTTTGCACCCTTGATGGCATCAATATTATTAGATCTGTTTACAATCGGGACCGGCCAGAACAGGCCACTGGATGTCTGCATATTTTCGGCAACACTGATCGCATCGGCCAGGTTCATATAACCGGCTAAGGGGGTAAAGTATCCTGCGCCCAGCATGACGGCATTGGCCGCTGCAGCAGAGTCAGGCAACAGGCCTGGCAATGACTGGGCTTCACGCATTAGCCCGGCATGACGCTTGTCATCATCTACGATTAATGGTTTCAGCACATCGGAACCGTGCGGTTTTATCATCTTTTTCTCTCCTGAATACACATAAAAATACGGGTTAAGCCTGATACTACGGGGCTAAAAAATGGCCGCTAACAATAACTTGCTGGCAGATAAATTCAAGGATTTCTGAATATTTTCGCTGAATCCGTTCAAAACTGGCACAATTCTAGAGTAGATATTATGATTGAGGAATAAAATCAATAATGGAGAGCCCGGCATGGCTGGCAAAGCGACACCCGTGGAGCAGATAGACCCAGCAAAAAAATCTTCTGAAATCCTTGGCCCATCAAGCGACGAGGTGACTGTGAGCATGGAAATGATGGATAAAAAGTGCTACTGGAATGACACGGTATTTGAGAACGGTGATCAGGTTACGCTCGGTGATGAATGTTATGAATGCAGCTTCGGGAGCTGGATTAAAATCAGTGACTAGTTGACGTTTATTTATCTCGAAGGTCCCGCCCGGTAACTGTAGGTATTCCCCTGCCTGATGATGTCTCCGGTATGTAACCGGTAATCACCGGTACGTGCATCCTGGAAATAGAATTTCAGGGTCTGTTGCACGGTCGTAAACGCCAGTTGATCCCACGGAATATCTGGCTCAGTAAACAATCCCACAGCAAGACTCTCCGCGCCGGGAGAAAAATCGAGATCAAGTAATTTTGATCGGAACATCATATACACCTGATTTACATGCGGCAGATTGAATACGGCGTATAAATCGAGTACTTCAACCCTGGCATTGGCCTCTTCGAACGTCTCACGCACGGCCGCCTCCAGACTGGTTTCTGCCAATTCCATATATCCGGCCGGCAAGGTCCAGCAACCCATACGCGGATCAATTGCACGTTTGCATAACAACACCTTGCCTTCATGCTCCGGTATACAGCCTGCCACTACCTTGGGATTTTGATAGTACACAGTCCGGCAAGACGAGCAGACATACCGGAGACGATTATCATCCGGCGGTATTATTAATGTAATTGTTGCGCCACACTGGCTACAGTAATTCATGTTGACCTGATTATTTGTCCAATAGCGGTTCGAGATCGGGCCAGATATTTTCCAGCATTATTGGTTGTGCCTGAACTGTGGGATGTATGCCGTCACTTTGCATCAAATCCGGGTTGTCGCCAATGCCATCCAGAATAAACCTGCCGAGATAGACGCCTTCCTGTTCAGCCAGATGATCATAACTGCCCCTGATTTTATCGTTGTAAACTTTCCCGTAATTCGGGGGAAGATTTATCGGAATCAGTAATATTCCGGAACCCGCCTGCCTGAGTGCATTGATAATTTCAGCGAGGTTTGCCAGCATGTCATCCGGGGACAACCCTCGCAATCCATCATTACCGCCCAACTCAACAATAGTGATATCCGGTATTACAGACTCCAGAAGAGTGTTAATGCGAACCTTTGCGCCCGCCGTGGTCTCACCACTTATGCTGGCATTAATAACAGTGTATTCATAATCTGCTTCAGCCAGCCGCTGTTCCAGCAATGATACCCAACCCTGTTGTATTGACATGCCATAACTCGCACTCAGGCTGTCTCCCAGGATCAGCACGGTTTTGTTACCGGCGAAAACAGGTAAACTTGAAACACACATCAATATTAACAAGGTCAATCTGAACATGAATAACTCCTTACCAGGGATTGTGCAGGCAAAACAGCTGGGAAAACAAGTCGCCAGTCCGGCAGGCCAGTTAACCATTCTTCACGACATCAATCTCACCATTAATAGCGGTGAAAGTATTGCAATCGTGGGCGTTTCCGGTTCCGGCAAATCTACCCTGCTTGGACTGCTCGCGGGCCTGGACACTCCCACACAGGGCAATGTAATTTTGAATGGCTCTGATCTCGGCCAACTGGATGAAGATGGCCGCGCACAAGTACGCAAGCTGCACGTGGGTTTTGTGTTCCAGTCTTTCCAGTTATTGCAAAGCCTGACAGCTCTTGAGAATGTCATGTTGCCGCTGGAACTCTCTGCCAATGAACAGGCCCAGGAAATTGCAGAACAGCGTCTGGCGGAAGTTAGTTTGTCAGATCGACTGCAGCATTATCCGAACCAGTTGTCCGGTGGTGAACAACAACGCGTTGCCATTGCCCGTGCTTTTGCCGGACAACCAAAAATATTGTTTGCCGACGAACCCACCGGTAACCTTGATGAAGTAACTGCAGACAAGATCATCAAACTGCTGTTCAAACTCAACAAGGAACATAGCGCCACGCTGGTCCTGGTTACCCATGATCAAAACATTGCCCGCCTTTGTGCTCGCAACGTTACTCTCGCTGGCGGAAAAATTGTAACGCCCTGAATATGAATATATTCCGGTTTGCACTCAGGGGATTGATGCGCGATCTGCGTTCCGGTGAACTGCAGATGATCCTTTTGGCAATTTTCATTGCCGTTACCGCCCTCACCACAGCCGGATTTTTTACTGACCGCGTTCAACGTGCCACGGAACAACAGGCCACGGAACTGCTCGCAGCCGATCTGGTATTACGAACAAATAAACCTCTTGAGAATGAACTGATCAGCAGTGCACATGACCTTGGATTGATCACTACACGCACTGTAAGTTTCCGCAGTGTGGCAGTCGTTGGTGACTATCTGCAACTGGGTGAAATAAAAGCTGTTGAATCCGGTTATCCGATTCGCGGCATGCTTCGAACAACTGACACACTCTTCGGTGAAGAAAAAATCACCAGCGAATTGCCCGGGACAGGCACCGTTTGGGTGGATGCACGCATGCTGCAGAACCTGGGTATAGATATTGGTGACACAATCAATCTGGGCTCATCTGGGTTTACAGTGGCCCGGATACTGACTTATGAGCCTGATCGTGGCGGCGATCTGTTCAACATTGCCCCGCGTGTCCTGATGAATCTCGCTGATTTGCCTGCAACAGGATTGATCCTGCCCGGTAGCCGCGCCAGTTACAGATTACTGCTGGGTGGTGAAATGGATGCGCTGGAAAAATTCAGGCAATCACTCAACCTCACTGAACGCGATGGTCTGAGGATACAAAGTATCCGCGATGCAAGGCCGGAACTGAAAACTGCACTGGAACGCGCCGAACAATTTCTCGGGTTGGCGGTACTGATCAGCATTGCACTTGCCGGGCTGGCGATCTCCATGTCAACGCAACGTTATGTGACCCGGCATTTCGATCATTGTGCAATCATGCGTTGTCTGGGTACTACACAAAACACCATCCTGAAAATTTACCTCTGCCAGTTATTCATGCTGGCACTGCTAGGCAGCATACCGGGATGTATTACGGGTTATATCGCACAGGGAGCACTGACATCACTGATGGCCGGGATTTCTCAAAGTGCGTTACCGGGACCTGGTATGTTGCCGTTGCTGCAAGGTCTGTTAACAGGTCTGATTACCGTACTTGGTTTTTCCATTCCGCAACTACTGCGTTTAAAACATGTCTCTCCCCTGCGGGTGTTGCGGCGTGATATGTCACCGATGCCGACAAGTGGCATAACCACTTACGGACTGGCGATACTGGCATTGGCAATGCTGACACCATGGCAATCCGGAAAAATTTCACTGACATTTTATACGCTGCTGGGTTTGATATTAACGGCGGTGCTGTTGATACTGGGTGCAAGGTTTCTGATTTATATCATCAAGCGTTTGCGTACACGCGCTGGTGTAGCCATTCGTTATGGTCTGGCCAATATTGCGCGACGATCAGGACAAAGCACAATACAGATTCTTGGCATTGGCCTCGGCATCATGGTGATGTTGTTACTGACACTGGTCAAGACTGATCTGATCGGCAGTTGGCACAATCGTCTCCCGGAAAAAACACCCAATTATTTTCTGATCAATATCCAGCCGGATGATGTGAATGGAATAAAAGATTTTTTACGTACACACTTCAAACCCGGTGATGAATTCTCACCAATATTCTATCCGATGATCCGTGGACGCCTGACAACAATCAATGATCAGATGGTTAATCCTGAAAGCTACAATGATGATCGGGCACAACGTCTGGCCTCGCGTGAATTCAACCTTTCACAAACGCTAACCATGCCTGCTGATAACCGATTGGTACAGGGCCAATGGTGGAAAGAAGATGAAACAGAAGCATTATTTTCGGTAGAAGAAGGAATTGCAGAAACTCTGGGCATCAAACTCAATGACAAGCTGACCTACTCCATTGCCGGTCAGGCAGTCAGCGGCAGGGTCTCCAATCTGCGTTGGGTGGAATGGGATTCTTTCAATGTCAATTTCTTTGTGATTGCCAATCCCGGTACTTTTGAAAATCATCCGGCCACTTATATCACCAGTTTTTACCTGCCCTTGGAGGACAGACAATTACTGAGTCATCTGGTGCGTACATTTCCAAGTGTAACGGTATTTGATCTGGATTCGATACTGACCGAGGTACGGAAGATCATGGATCAGGTCACACGTGCAATTGAATTCGTTTTCATCTTCACCCTGCTGGCTGGACTCATCGTGCTGGCGGCCGCATTGCAAACCACACACGATGAACGTATTAGAGAATCCGCAGTATTGTTCGCGCTGGGTGCGAACCGCAGGCAAATCACAACAAGTTTGCTTGCGGAATTTATATGTATTGGACTCATCGCTGGTATACTCGCCGCATTTACGGCGACCATCGCTGAAATCATACTCGCCGAATTTGTATTCAAGATGGATATCGTCATCAATCCGTGGCTATGGGTTGTTGGCCCTGCCGCCTGTATACTTATTATTGTATTTGCCGGATTGCTGGGAACACGGCGTGTATTGTCGTCACCGCCGTTGATTACATTGAGACAGAATTAACTGCACCATTAAAAGTGAATTTAAATTTGATATATGAAAATTAATGTCTCCTATAGAATTTTCGACCCAATTTGTAACCCCTTGAAAAGCCTTTAATAAAACACCCTTTTTACTATGCTAAAAATATAGGGGACAGTTCCTGCACAGATATGAAAACAGCGCACCGCTCCTTTGCATCCATGCAACCGCGGTATTTGTGCATCCCTGCACTTCAAGTGGACACCCCGGATATAGACTGTCTATACTCCACTTCAAGTAATAACATCATGAATAATAAGGAGGTTGTCCGCATGTCCACATTGACTCCTATAAGCTCATATCGGACAACCTGTCCATTAAAATACAGTTGGGCCTAAGAACAATGCATAGCCGCTTCCTACCATACGTACAGCACCTGGACGCTAAGTTTCGGTCACTGCTGGCCATGAGCCCACATACACCTGCGAGCCTTCCGAAACAAATGTGTGCGCGTGGCGTGTATCTCCTGTCGGAAGGAAGAAGGCACCTCTACGTTGGCCGTAGCAACCAAATTCGAAGTCGCCTTGGACGCCATTGCCGTCCGAGTGCCACTCATCGAATGGCAGCGCTCGCATTTCGCCTTGCGAGGGAAGAAACGGGAAACCTAAAGGCGACGTACAAGAAGGGCAACGGCTCGCGAGCCGGGTTGATCGAAAATAGGAAGTTTCTAAAGGCGTTCGTGAAGGCCAAGGCACGGATCAGGAACATGAGCGTTCGCTTTGTAGAGGAGGCAGATCCGACGAGACAAGCGCTGCTGGAGATCTATGTGTCCATTGTGCTGCGGACGCCATACAATGATTTTGACACGCACTAGATGCCCGCCCAACAAGCCCTTGCACGCGACGTGCGAGGACGCACGCGCGTGAAGGGCGGCGTTATGGCTAATAGGATTTTTTTGTGAGTATTAAATGGGAAATAGTCACGGCTATAAGTACAGCTTGTACAGCTGTAATAGCTTTATTCACCTATACATTAGTACGCTGGCAGTGGCATCTGAACAAGCCCACCATTACTTATAGCACTTCTTACAATAAGCAGAACTCATACGTTGCGCTAAGTTTCTCTATTGAAGGTGCTGAAAAGGAAAAATTGTTTTTGAAAAAGCTTAAGGTTACAAGTCCTAAAAACGCAAGTATTGCTGAGAAAGTTAGCAGCCCTGGAAATAAGCCAGTCCCTGGCAAATGGTTAAAAGAACTGTCTTTTAACCCTCAAGCTATAAGTGGCGGTATTTATTTTACAGCCCCTTCAGAAGCAAAGGTTACTTTCAAGATATATACAAGCTTAAAAGTCAACCGCTTCAAAACCATATCCCATAAGATCTCAGTTGAAATGCACAAATATGAAAAGCCATAACAAATCAATCAACTTCGCGCCTTCGGCGCCGAACGCAGCAAAGCTGCGCCGGTTATTGAGGTGTTATGCCGCAAGGAATGAATAATGCAATTTGAAGGCGGGTACACATATCCTAGCGGAAGAATACTTATCTTGCTTAGTATCGGAGCGATAGTGGTCACAGTATTGGTTTGGTGTACGAAGTCATTGGCATTAACAAATGGCGCTTCTTTATTCCTTGGCTTAGAAGGTACTGCATTACTTGCTTCATCATATACACCTGTCGGACTTAAACCTCCGAATGGAAATTTTATACAAGAACTTATTTGGATTCTCAAACAACAGAAAGGTACTTCGGTTACGTTTAATCAACCAATGTTTTATAGTGGTTTACTTTGTTTATTTCTTTCATATATTGCAGCAGCGTTTTCTACATAACCAATCGCTTGAGAATCGACGCGCAAAAAGCGCGCGCGTCTCAGCTCGAGCGTTATATAATATTGAAATTTCAAATAAAAAAATTTGAATGACCAGGAGATTAAAAGTTTTTTCAGCTTGATGTGAAACTTCTTGAATGCTGATAAGATTTTAATCCAGCCGAACATCTCCTTTCTCTGTCCATGGCGGATTTACAATTGCAATAAACTGTAATTCAGTTGTGCCACTGTTCTCAAGCCACTGGATTGAACCTGGTGGAATCAGGATCACATCTCCCGGTTTTACATTTTCCGTCTCTTCATCGACATGAATGCGCCCTGTGCCTGAGAGTATGTAATACACTTCCGTCTGTGCCAGTTTGTGATTGTATGTCTGTTTTCCCGGTTCAATCCTGGCGATGGCAATGGAATAAGGCAGGTCCACCGGATCGTTCTTAGGATGTAACAGCTCCCGCAACCGGCAGCCATCGTTGGCTGTAAATTCTTTACAATCGCTTAAATTTTTTATGAACACAGGCCTTACCTATGTAAAAATGTACTTATGGCCAAGTATATCGGCAATCCGGATTACAAACATGACAGCAAACCCTGCCTGGGTGTGCTGATTACCAATCTGGGCACCCCTGATGCACCTGCGCCTTCCGCCGTACGGCGTTATCTGGCGGAATTTCTTTCTGATCCGCGGGTAATCGAAGTTCCACGCCTCATCTGGTGGTTGATACTGCATGGATACATTCTGCGTACCCGCCCTAAACACTCCGCGAAAATCTATAAAAGCATCTGGACCAATGAAGGTTCGCCGTTGTTGTCTTTCTCCGGCAAACTGGCAGCAGCCATTCAAAAGGAACTTGAGCAGCGTGTGCCGGGCCCGGTGCGGGTGGAACTCGCCATGCGTTATGGAAATCCATCAATCAGGGCGGGGCTGGAAAAACTGCGTCAGGCCAATGTTCAACGCCTGCTGGTTCTACCGCTCTATCCGCAATACTCGGCAACCACCACTGCATCTACGTTTGATGCGGTTGCTGATGTACTGAAATCCTGGCGCTGGCTGCCGGAACTGCGCATGATCAATCATTACCATGATGATCAAAATTACATCAATGCGCTGGCGGACAGCATCAGGACACACTGGCAACAGCGCGGCCGTGGTGAAAAATTGTTGTTTTCCTTTCACGGCATACCAAAACATTATTTTGCCGCAGGTGATCCTTATTATTGCGAATGCCATAAAACTGCACGCCTGGTTGCAGAAGTCCTCGGATTGGAAGAAGGTGAATGGTTGGTGACATTCCAGTCACGCTTTGGACCACGTGAATGGCTGCAACCTTATACGGGTGTCACTCTTCAAAAGCTGGCCGGAAAAGGCATCAAAAATGTAAATGTGATCTGTCCCGGTTTTCCTGCAGATTGCCTTGAAACCCTGGAAGAGATCAATATCCAGTATCGTGCCCTGTTTATGGCTTGTGGTGGTGAAGAATTTAATTATATCCCTGCGTTGAATGACCGTGCCCCGCATACCGACGTCCTTTCAAACCTGATTATCCTGCACTGTCAGGGTTGGCCTGAAGTTTCTGCAGACTGGAGTAATGACAGGATAGATAAAGAAATAAACCTCAGGGAGCAGCGGGTGCAAAAATTACGTGATGGGGAAAAACCCTAGGCGATTGTAAAAGATTCGGCGCCGGAAAACCTCCGGCGGGTGTTTTACCGATGCAGATGTCCAGGGCCACATTATTCCCCATATAGAGTGATCAAGACCCGCCGGTTGAAACCTGAGTGCCGGTGTTCGTAGAGATAGATCCCCTGCCAGGTGCCGAGCATAAAACGGCCTTGGCTGACCGGTACTGTCAGACTGCTGTCCGTCAAAATGCTACGTATGTGGGCAGGCATATCATCGGCACCTTCGGTGTCATGCCGGAATGCAGGATCACCATCCTTTACCAGGCTACTCATGAACGTTTCCAGATCGACACGGACGGCGGGATCCGCATTTTCACACAGGATCAGGGAGGCACTGGTATGCTGGATAAAAATATTGCAGATGCCGGTAGTTATGCCTGACTGTTTGAGTTGCCGTACAAGCAGCGGGGTGATGTCTGTTGTCCCCCTGCCCGGGGTGATGATGCTCACTGTCTCCTGGTAAATCATGGCATGTTTCTTCTTGATAGTAGATCAATCGAGTTTTAAATTGCCGGTAATCAAGGCAAAAAATTCATCCTGATTGCGGAACAGCCAGCCAAGATGCTCTCCACAAGCTGCACATACAGCAATCTGCCAGCGATACCCGGCAAACCAGGTGTGTTCAAGTGAGGCCGGGCCTGCGACAAGACAACCTGGCGCCTCACGGAAACAGCCAAAAGTGAAAATATAACCGGCAGGGTTGCTACAGGTATGCTGGTGGAGTTGATTGACAGCAATCCTTTCGTTCTCTGATGTTATAACATGACCACACACCTTGCAGCGTAACGTCCTCGCCGTTTCAGTTTTTCTCTCCTTTTTTGCATCCCTGACAATATGTTCATCTGGTCTGTTGGCGACATCAAAAAATTGCAGAGTGAGTGTAAACATAAACGTTTAATTTACTTATATCAAAAAAGCATCCTGATCCCGATAGCCGCCAGCACAACCGCAAATACACGTTTCAGGATATCAACCGGCAACGTATGCGTGAATCTTGCGCCAAGTGGTGCAGCACACACACTGGCGATACTGATCATCACTACTACTGGCCAGTAGACATATCCGGTAGTGCCCTCCGGCAAACGGGGATAATTCCACCCGGTGATGATCATAGTGGCTGTACCTGCTACAGCAATAGGCAAGCCACAAGCAGAAGAAGTTGCCACAGCCTTGCGTATATTGACATTGCACCATAATAAAAATGGTACTGTCAGAGTGCCCCCGCCGATACCAAGCAGGCTTGAAATTGTTCCTATCACGCTACCACTGGCTACCATCCCGGCAGTGTCAGGCAGTGATCTTTGCGCAGATGGTTTTATTCCAAAACCGATCTGTAATGCGACCAGTATTTCAAATAGACCAAAAGCTGTTTGCAAGCTGTCACTGCGCAGTTGATCCGCAATAAGGGCGCCGGCGATGGCGCCGATAATAATGCCTGGTCCTAACAATCGAACCACATGCCACGCTACTGCCCCATGCCGGTGATGGGCCCAGGTAGCTGATATGGAGGTAAACACGATGGTGGCCAATGAAGTGGCTACCGCCATGTGCATCAGGATATCCCCTGGCAACCCCTGATAGATAAACAGGAATAACAGGGCTGGAACAATCACAATACCACCGCCCAGCCCCAGCAAACCACCTGTCATACCGGCAACCACGCCCAGCAGCAGGTAGGAAAAAAGTGTAACCAGAGAAAGACTTATCATGGACAAGACAGCCTGTTAAATTATGTATCGAAAGAGTTTATACACTATATATTACATAGATAATTTAAATCAGTTGCGTATCAGCATATAAAACCGGACAATTTCGGGAACAATTAAGGAAGTATAGTAATCCTGTATTCTGATACTAATATTAATTTTGTAGAGGTTTCCGCGGGGATGTTACGACGTTTTCCATCTGCTGTACTGATTGGGATTTTCATCCTGATCCTGCCCGCCATGGCATCTGCTGTGTCGATAGAAATACAACGCAAACAATATCAGGAAGCAAAAAAGGCCTTGAGAAAAGGTGATCTTGTCTACTTTGACAAAATAAGTAATACGCTCAAGGATTATTCCTTATACCCCTATTTGCGCTATAACTACCTGCAACCCAGATTATCCAGAGCAAACAACAGCGAAGTCAGTGAGTTCCTGACACAGTACGGTGATTTCCCGCTGGCAAACTCACTGCGCACACAATGGCTGAAAAAACTGGCCAGATCAGCACAATGGCAAACCTATTATGAGAATTACACTATGCAGAGTGAGCCGGTACTGCGGTGTAATCACCTCATTTCACGCATGAAGACAAACAACCATACACTGCTGCTGGAAGATATCCGCACTATGTGGTTGTCCGGGTCATCCCTGCCGCCGGATTGTGATCCGGTTTTCAAGCTGCTGTATCAAAGCGATTTGTTTACAAATGATCTCGTCTGGCAACGCATACAGCTTGCCATGCAAAATAACAATACCGGACTGGCCACTTACCTGAGCAAATATCTGAACAGTGACTACAAACCATGGGCAAGCAACTGGATCGCCATACATAACAACCCGGATAAATTGACCCATAATCCGAAATTTGAAGATACTGCGATTGCCCGTGAGATATTAATCCATGGTATCCGCCGGCTTGCCAGACAGAATATCAACAGGGCGATCGAGCGCTGGGACAATTTACAAACACAATATGATTTCATACCGGGTGAACGGGAAGAAATTGATCGCGTCATCGCCGTGCGGGCAGCCAGTGTCAGACACCCTCGCGCAGATGAATTACTCGACAGGGTAGATACATTTAATGTAAATGATGATGTGTTTCATTGGCGGTTAGTCACTGCGCTGGAAAATAATGATTGGGGGAAACTGCATAAGTGGACAGATGGTGTGCCATCTCACGAAGACCTCAAGTTACGCTGGTTTTACTGGCATGCACGTGCACTTGAACAGACAGGCGATAATGAAAAGGCAAAACGGATCTATACTTCCATCGCTAATAATCGTGATTATTACGGGTTCCTCGCCTCCGATCGTCTGGGCATAGACTACAGTATGGAACATAAACCACTGCCTGATGTACCTGAAGAGAAAGAAAAAATAAAAAATCTACCGGGCATACAACGTGCTGATGAACTACGCGCGACAGGAGAAAGACAGCAGGCACGTCGCGAATGGAATCATGCATTGCAACTGATGACCAGTTACCAGAAAGAAGTTGCTGCCAGACTGGCTGCTGACTGGGGCTGGCATGATGTGGCGATAGTCAGTCTGGGATCTGCACATTCTTACGATGATCTGGAAGTACGTTTCCCCATACCTTATCAATCCCTAATCGATGAGAATGCCAATAAACGCCAGCTCGATCGCGGTTGGATATATGCATTGGTCCGGGCAGAAAGTGCTTTCATAGAAGATATCAAATCTTCGGCCGGGGCCCTGGGTCTGATGCAGGTCATGCCTGCAACCGGCAGGGAAATCGCCAAACGCATGGGCCTGAAAAATTTTCAGGTATCACAGCTGCTTGAAGCAGGTAAAAATGTACCCATCGGCAGTACTTACCTGAGACAGATGCTGGACAAGTACAATGGCAGTATGATTCTGGCGACTGCCGCCTATAATGCAGGGCCGCAACGGGTGAATGCGTGGTTGCCAAAAAGCGATTGCCTGGATCCGGATGTGTGGGTTGAGAGAATACCTTTCGACGAAACACGTACCTATGTTCGACGGATAATGTTTTTCGCCAGCATTTATGACTGGCGTCTGCACAAGGCCGTTATGCCATTGCATCAGCGTATGGCGACCATTACTCCATCATCTGCCACCCTGGTTGCCAGCCTGAGTTGCGAGGGACCGGCAGTCTCACAGAATTAATGCCATGCTGATTAATAAAATAGGTATTGTTGGAGGCACTGGCTTTGTAGGCAGGACTCTTGCCAATCGCCTGACCCAGGAAGGTATAGAACTGCGCATTCTTACGCGTAACCGTGAACGCCATAAAGATAATTTGATCCTGCTGCCCACAGTTGAACTCATTCAGGCTGATGTCCATGATGTGGACCAGTTGGAAAAGTATTTTTCCGGTTGTGATGCCGTCATTAATCTGGTTGGTATACTGAATGAAAGCGGACGGGATGGCAGTGGCTTTCGTCATGCCCATGTTGAACTGACACGGAAAATTATCGGGGCATGCCAGCACATTCATATCAAACGCCTCCTGCATATGAGTGCCTTGAATGCAGATGCGAAACTGGGGACCAGCCATTACCTTAAAACCAAAGGCGAGGCCGAAGATCTGGCACATCAGGCGGGCGCACAGGGCATCAAGGTAACGAGTTTCAGACCGTCAGTAATCTTTGGTCGTGAGGACAGTTTTTTTAATCGCTTTGCAGAACTGTTAAAACTCACACCACTGTTTTTTCCCCTGGCCTGTGCACGTACACGTTTTGCTCCGGTCTTCGTTGGCGATGTGGCCGAGGTCTTTATGCAGACTCTGAGGGATCCGGAAAGTTATGGTCATCGTTATGAGCTGTGTGGTCCCAAAACCTATACACTGGAGGAGTTGGTCAGATATACCGCTGAATGTATAGACATCAAACGCCGGATTATTCCACTGAATGATATCCTTTCAAGGATACAGGCAACCATGTTTGATTTTGTACCCGGCAAACCTTTCTCGACTGATAATTTTCTCTCGGCCAGGGTCGATAGTGTTTGCAAGCGCAATGGCCTGCATGACTTTGGTATTACCCCGGTTGCAATTGAAACCATGGTACCACAATACCTGGCCAGACGGTCGCAACGTGCGCGCTATAACCAGTTCCGTAGTCATATCCATCGCAATCATACTGCCTGAACGTACAGACTTTCAGGCAAATCCCTTGTGTAGGCCCCTGAACACAGGCAAGTTTGAATAATGATGTTAAAATAAAAATTTTCCTTATGAAAATTTATCAGGTAGGCGGTGCTGTCCGCGATAAACTACTACAACGTCCCATCAAGGACCGGGACTGGGTTGTGGTTGGCAGTACCCCGGAAGATATGATCGCACTGGGTTACAAACCAGTGGGCAAGGATTTCCCTGTATTTCTGCATCCGGAGACCCATGAGGAATACGCACTGGCCCGCAGTGAACGTAAATCGGGTAAGGGTTACAAGGGATTTGTATTTCATACCACACCGGATATCACACTGGAAGATGATCTGGCCCGCCGTGATGTTACTATTAATGCAATAGCGGAAGATGAAAACGGGAACCTGATCGATCCATTTGGTGGTGCAAAGGATCTGGAGCAAGGTTTGCTGCGGCACGTTTCGCCTGCATTTGTGGAAGATCCCCTGCGGGTTTTACGGGTTGCCCGGTTTGCTGCCCGTTTTGGTTTCAAAATCGCCGATGAAACCATGCAACTCATGCAACAGATCAGTTCCTCCGGCGAACTGGATGCCCTGGTGCCTGAGCGCGTATGGACTGAAACAGAACGTGCGCTCACGGAAAAATACCCGGCGCGCTATATTCTGGTATTGCGCGCCTGTCATGCGCTTAAAATTTTGTTTCCGGAGATCGATCGCCTGTTCGGTGTACCGCAACCGAAAAAACATCACCCGGAGATCGACACCGGTCTGCATACCATTATGGTTTTAAACCAGTCGGCGCGGCTTACTAATGATCCACAAATACGCTTTGCTGCATTGATGCATGATCTGGGTAAAGGCACAACTCCTGAACGGGACTGGCCGAAACATCACAGACATGAGGCGCGTGGCGCAAAACTGATTGAAAAACTCTGCACACGTTACAAAATACCCAATGCGTACCGGGAACTGGCGGTAATGGTTGCGCATTTTCACCTCGATTGTCACCGCGTTATGGAAATGAAAGACGAAACAATATTGAAAAAACTGGAAGAACTGGATGCCTTCCGGAGGACGGAGCGTTTTGAAAAATTTCTTATGGCCTGTGAAGCAGATGCAAGAGGCCGCGCCGGGTTTGAAGATCGTGATTATCCCCAGGCGGATTATTTCCGTCAGGCACTGAAACTCACAACTGATATTAACACTTCAGTACTGGCAGATCAGGGGTTGACTGGTGAGAATATGGGGCGTGCAATTAAACAGCAACGCCTGTCAGCACTTGAAGGGTTACGGAACAATTCAAAATAATATGAATTGCATTATTAAATAACATTGGTTGCTACCGAGAGGTATTATGGACCTGAAAATATTTATTACGGTTTTTATCACTATTTTTATCGCGGAGATTGGTGACAAAACGCAACTTGCCACATTGCTTTTTGCAGCAGACAAACAAGTCAGCAAACTTACGGTATTTGCCGGTGCGTCACTCGCACTCATTGTTGCGGCCGGTATCGGTGTGCTTGCCGGCGGACTCATCTCAAACTACGTCAGTGAAAAATTCCTGAATTATCTTGCCGGCACCGGTTTTATCGCTATCGGTATATGGACAATCATCAGGGCATGATATGTCATCATAGACCATGAAAGAACATGAACAATACTGTAACGGTACAAGTCTTTAATGGCTTGAGGTCAGAAATAATATGGCGTCTAATTAATCAGAAATAACAGACTTGTAATGAACACTTTGTTTACCCTGATTGCTATTATCTGAATGATCAAAACCAGACTATACTTGTTCCTGCTGATTCTCGGTTGCCTCATTTCAGGTTGTGCAACACGAACAGGTGTGACTGGTGAAGGCATTGATATTGGCACTGCATACATCACTGAATCAGACAAACCGCAATATTGGTGGTATGCCCGATTCAGATTGATATGGCCGCCTGATACTGAACCGGATTTTTCTGCCGATCTCCTGCTTGCTGATGCAGTAGTAAAACCTCAGCTGCACGCATACAGACAAAATATAAAATACTGGCGTTTTCACCGGCGTGCGGCCCGGGATAATGCAGGGCATCAATTCAGTTTCATATTTTATACGGACAAAGATACGGCGGAGAATATTTATAGATCAATATTGAGCGATCAGATTGCAACAAAACTGAAACAGGAGAATATTGTTCAGGATATTATTCTGGATGATCTGAACAATAATTCGCTTTCAGATATCAAGGACACCAGCGACAAAAACTGGTCTCCGGCAATACAGACGGCCTGGCCCGCCTATATCATGGGTGTCAGCAACATGTGGTTGCAACTTATAGAACAGGAGATTGGTGTCCATAACCAGACTGAAGATATAGGTGCACTGCTGGAAAATTACAGAATAGCTAACCAGAAGATCACCATGCTCTGGCAAACTGAGGCCCAGCATGCATTATTACATCATCTGAATGCTATCTTTGGTTATGAGCCGGTAATTATAAAAAAAGCTATACAGTTTTAATCATAAAAAAACACGATCAGAAATATCCCCAACAGCACACGATAAATCACGTAAGGCAACATACCTGTGCGTTCGATGAGTGTAATAAAAAACTTGATGGCAAGCCAGGCACTGACCCCTGAAGTAACAGCTATCAACAGAAAAGCCATCGGATCAGTATGCGTTACATCTTCGAGATAACCATAGATCTCATAGCAACCGGCAAGCAGAATGACGGGAATAGCAAGATAAAATGAGAATCTTGCAGAAGTGTAACGATCAAAACCCAGCATGAGTCCTGCGGTCATGGTAATACCGGAGCGGGAAACGCCCGGCACCAGTGCCAGTATCTGTGTAATGCCGATTATTACCGCGTCTTTCAGTTGCAGTCCATGTACGGTGCGCACAGACCTGCCCTTTACATCCGTCCACCATAGCAGCAAACCAAAGATGATCGAGGCTGATGCAATTATTAATGGATTACGAAAAGTAGTCGCTACCATGTCATAAAAAAGCATACCCACGATGGCAACAGGTATTGTTGCCAGCAATATATACCAGAACAACTTTGCATCCTGTGTTACAGGACCGCCCTGCAATGAATTTATCCAGGCCACTGTAAACCGGGAGAGGTCCTTGCGGAAGAAAACCAGCACCGCAATGAGGCTGCCTGTGTGTGCAGCAATGTCGTACGCCAGCCCCTGGTCTTGCCAGCCTGCAATTTCAGGCAACAAAATAAGATGCGCTGAACTTGAGATTGGCAGAAATTCCGTCAACCCCTGGACAAGACCGAGGATAAAAAGATGAAAATAATCCAAACTGTTAACCGTATTTTTGTTTTATTTAAATTGGCAAAAAAACTGCCGTGGCCATTTGCTGAATAACCTTCTTGATACCCCGCCTGGTTTTGCCTGCAATGATAGTCGCCATTGTATCCTGGGTAGCAATCAGTTTTCCAAACAACCGTTCATAACTGAGATTTGCCGGTTCGCCGGGTAATGAATTACTGTAAAGAAAAAGCTCACCTTTTAAATCCAGATTATTTTCGAGTTTCCAGACAGCAATTTCAATGTTGCGGGCGCTATTATACAACTTTTGCGGATCTACAGTATCCAGCATATAAAAATCATCTTTATAACCATAGGAAGACATCACCATTGAGGTTAAACCAACAATAAAGGCAAACACACGGTCGCCCTCAAAGTTTTCATCGAATACAAGATAAATTGCGTCAATACTTTTCCTTTTATTCAACTCTTCATACTTCCAGTTATGCACCTGATTAAATACCCGGTCAATATTCTGATTGATGTCCTGATATTTTGATTTGCCGAGTTCGCGGGGATTGCGCTTGTAGAGCTTC
>Ga0209320_10000024_pt1 | contig 67162 bp, 56 predicted proteins | sample Rifsed13ft4_FD_184008 | JGI IMG/M metagenome (GOLD analysis project Ga0209320, IMG submission 184008) | Soil microbial communities from Rifle, Colorado, USA - sediment 13ft 4 (version 2) | ecosystem: Environmental > Terrestrial > Deep subsurface > Rock core/Sediment | place: Rifle, Colorado... | reverse complement strand
GATATTAGAGGTTTGTATGCGGTCGCCTCGCTTTGCTGTGCATGCTCGAGCTGTGCCATTATTTGAGCCGTGAAATCGAAAGAAGGGGACTCCAACGGGGCTTTTTCGATAACTTTTTTGATCAAGTTATCCATTTCTTTATTTTCGTTCGCGTTCATAATGTTCAATTATTTCAGGTTCCAGTTTTTCTTTTAAAATAGAAGTCAATTTTTTCCGGCTTCGGTAGAGTTTCACTTTGACATAATTAGCCGTTATGCCCATTATTTTTGAAATCTCCTCCAAAGATTGTTCCTCATAATAATACAAGGTCAACAAAAAAGCATCTTCCTTTGGCAGCAGCCGCAAGCACTCTTTGATTGTTTGTTGCTGCTCCTGAGTTTCCATCGCGTCTATTGCATTGTCTAACTTCATTAATTTACGCTCCGTATAATCATCAAGGGGAATGCAATTGTATTCTTGTTTGTGTTTTTTCAACCGATCCAAACAGCCATTATAGGTTATTCTGTAGATCCATGTCGAAAATTTGGAATCCCCCTTAAATTTGCCTAAAGATTTGAATACTTTGATAAAGGTATCCTGCGAGACTTCCTCCGCCTCTTCCCTATTTTTAAGCATACGTAATGCCAAGGTAAAAACCAAATCTTTGTATCGATCAACCAGAATAGCAAATGCTCTGGTATCGCCATCAAGTATTTTGCTAATGTAATGTTGATCGTTTTGGGTCATATAATGAATAAGACTATAGCTAATCGATTTAGGTTACAACAAAACTAAAAAAATTTAAGGAATCTTGTAACCAAAGTTTAGTATCTGTCGTCCTAAGCTAGGAACACATTAAAATAATCAATTAAAAAACAAACTATCATGGGACCAGAAGTATTTATTGTCGCGCTAATTTTCGGTGCAATTTTCGGAGTATTTTATTTATTTTTCTCAACACGTAACAAGGAGCGCTTGGCCCTTATTGAAAAGGGAGCGGATGCCAGCATTTTCATGTCCAAAAGACAAGACACAGCTCCAATCTGGAAAGTGTTTATCCTAAATTTAGCGCTGTTGCTGATGGGAATTGGCGCTGGGATATTATTGGCCCTAACAGTACAAGACGGTTTCGGTGTCACTAACGAAGCCGTTTACCCTGGAATCATCTTTCTAACCGCTGGTGCCGGTTTGTTAATCGGGTTTAAGATGACTAAAGATTTAGACAGCAAATAGAGAACGTTTCAAGCATCAATCAAATCAAACTGCTACTTCATCAATGGCAGTTTTTTTATGCCTTTTTGAATGATTATCTACTAGCTTACAGGACACTGCATTCAAATTAACTCGCTACCTTATTAGCTAGCCCTGATAGAGTGGAAACCCTTACGAGGTGGGCTTGCCTTTTTTCTCGCCCCAGAAGAGCGACTGAAGGAAGCTCCTTATGGGGCAAATGAAAAAATCAAGGACCCGAAAAAGGTTGTAACAAAAGCAGGAAAATGCTCCTATAAAAAAACTCCCAAGTTAGCTTGAGAGTTCGTTTATATTTTTTGGTAAGCAGTATTACAATACCCTGTTGATTTGAGAAACTTTTTTACTATAATACCTTTCTTTTATAGACGAAATAATCACTCCGCCACCCACGGAGGCATGTATGAATTTGATGTCCCCATCATTTACCTCTACTACCATCCCAACATGATTGATTTGGCGTCTACCGTTAGTCTTAAAGAAAATCAAATCTCCTTTTTGCGCCTCTTCGTTGCTTACCTTAACGCCATAGCGTGACTGCTCGATGGATGTCCTTGGCAATTGGATATCAAAAGTCCCGAAAGTGGTGCACATCAGACCGGAACAGTCAAAGCCCTCTTTTGTGGTGCCGCCGGTGCGGTATCGCGTCCCTATGTTTTCAGAGGCGGTAGAAACCAACTGATCCAAGAAATCAACGCCATGAAAAGATTTGAGGTTATAAGTTGGACTCGTGTTTTCCGGTTCACTATCCTTCTCGACATTTTGAGTGGATTCTGCTGTCAAAATTAACTTGGGACTGCGAATAACCAGATTGTAGCCCACGGGAAGTGATTTTGTGATCCTAGGGTTTTGTCTTTCCAATTCTTTTACGGAAATGCCGTATTCTTTAGCAATGCCATACTTGGTTTCTTTGGGCAAAACCTTGCGAGTAACGGTTGTTTCGACGACTTTGCTGTCGATTATCCCCCGCTCGCTAACTATAGCTTCCGTTTTTGGCATGACCTTTTCTTCAACGACAATTGCTTTCTCGTCTTCGATTTCTACTTGGACCGCCGCTGTCTTGGCAATATTTTCCTCTTTTACCGGAATGGCAATTTTTTGTCCAATTTGTAGGGCTTCGGTTTCTAGAATAGGGTTGGCTTTATCTAAGTCAGCTACAGTAATTCCATATTCTTTTGCGATGGCGTACTTTGTTTCATTCGGCAAGACCTCGCGAACAAGACTTTCTGTTAAAATTTCCTTCGTCACATTAACCGGCGAAGCTGCTGTTGTTTTTTGTGTTTTTTTTGATATTTCCTCGATTGAGGTTACTGCTTTTTGATCAGAGTACTTAGCTGGAATATTGATACTTTGTCCGTTGCGTAGTCCGGATTTCCCCAGTGTTGGGTTTATCGCTTTAAGCTCTTCAACGGTTACTCCATATTGTTTTGCTATGCCGTAAAGAGTTTCTTTGGGAAGGACTGCGTGTTTTTTTGAAGGAAAGTTGGTTGCAAGATCGGCATTCGTTTTTTTTGTTTTTGACTCTGCAATTGGAATCAGTAAAACCGACTTATATTTTATGCCGTTTTTGGCGCCCGGATTGAGCTCAAAAATGGCGCTGGTCTTTACATCGTATTGCTGTGCAATTTTGGAAATGGTTTCTCCCTTTGAAACGACGTGTTTCGTGAACTTTTCTTGAGAAAAAGCGCTAAAGCCGCATAAAAAAACTATTGTTAAAATCCAATTTTTGTACCCCATAAATCCTGTTTAAATTTCATCTTCCAATCATGTATCTGCTTGATTTTTAACATTATAAAACATTTCATATTGTTAAAAATTATCGAATTGTCATACCTTAACGTTAAAACGAACAAAAAAAGTATTCTATAAAGGCGAATTTAACCTATAAATACAAATAACGCACTTTTTTAAGAACTCTTTATAAAGAATTTAACAAATCTGAAAATATAAAAAAAAACGCCCCGTTTTCAGAGGGCGTTTTTAGCATTATTTATCCGATCCGAATCATCGGCAAGAACTTAGATTTATGCTTTTCCGGCAGCGATTAAGTTTAATGCTGAACCGGCGACAAACCAACCAATCTGTCCTTCGTTGTAGGTATGGTTAGCCATGATTACATCTTTGCTTCCATCAGCATGAACGAATTCCAATGTTAATGGCTTTCCCGGAGCGAAATCAACTAAATCCGTGAAGTTGATTGTGTCATCTTCCTGGATTTTATCGTAATCCGCTTCATTGGCAAATGTCAATCCTAGCAGACCTTGTTTTTTAAGGTTTGTTTCGTGGATACGAGCGAAAGATTTCACCAATACCGCTTTTACTCCTAAGAAACGAGGCTCCATTGCGGCATGCTCGCGAGATGACCCTTCACCATAGTTATGGTCACCCACAACAATTGAAGGAACTCCAGCAGCTTTGTATGCACGCGCTACAGCAGGAACGGCATCATAGGTTCCAGTCAACTGATTTTTAACCATATTTGTTTTTTGGTTGAATGCATTGATGGCACCAATCAACATATTATTTGAGATATTATCTAAATGCCCGCGGTAACGCAACCATGGTCCCGCCATAGAAATGTGATCTGTGGTACATTTCCCGAATGCTTTGATAAGCAATTTGGCACCAACAATGTTTTTTCCATCCCATGGAGCAAAAGGAGCCAAAAGTTGCAAACGTTCAGAAGTTTCGCTCACGGCCACTTGAATACCTGAACCGTCAGCAGCTGGGGCTTGAAAACCTGGGTCTTCAGCTTCAAAACCTTTTTTCGGCAATTCGTCACCTGTTGGTGCTTCTAACATCACTTCCTCTCCGTCCTCATTGATCAAGGTATCGGTCAACGGATTGAAACTTAAATCTCCTGCTATGGCCATAGCGGTCACCAATTCTGGTGAACCTACGAAAGCCAATGTATTTGGGTTTCCGTCAGCACGTTTAGAAAAGTTACGGTTAAAAGAGTGAACTATAGTGTTACGCTCTTCTTTTTCAGCCCCTTCTCTATCCCACATTCCGATACATGGTCCGCAAGCATTTGCAAAAACAGTTGCACCAATTTTATCGAAAGTGTCAATAAAACCGTCACGCTCGATTGTATAACGAACCGCTTCAGAACCTGGAGTGATCGTGAATTTTGATTTTAATTTTAATTTTTTGTCGGTAACTTGTTTGGCTATTGAAGCGGCACGAGAGATATCTTCATAAGAAGAGTTGGTACAAGAACCAATCAAACTTACTTCAATTTTCAATGGCCAGTTATTTTTAATCGCTGTTTCTTTCATTTTAGAAATTGGCGTTGCCAAATCCGGTGTGAAAGGACCGTTTAAATGCGGTTCCAGTTCTGAAAGATTGATTTCGATAACCTGATCAAAATACTTTTCTGGATTAGCATAGACTTCAGCATCACCCGTTAAATAGTCTGCTACTTTATCCGCGGCATCTGCTACATCCGCTCTGTTGGTGGAACGCAAATAACGCCCCATAGAAGCATCATATCCAAATGTAGAAGTGGTTGCACCAATTTCAGCACCCATGTTACAGATTGTGCCTTTACCAGTGCAAGACATAGACGTTGCACCTTCTCCGAAATATTCAACGATAGCTCCGGTTCCTCCTTTTACGGTAAGAATTCCAGCCACTTTAAGGATAACATCTTTTGGAGCTGCCCAACCTGAAAGTTTACCTGTTAATTTGATTCCGATTAGTTTAGGGAATTTCAGTTCCCAAGCCATTCCAGACATTACATCTACAGCATCCGCACCACCAACACCAATGGCAACCATACCTAAACCACCCGCATTTACAGTATGTGAATCGGTACCAATCATCATTCCACCTGGAAATGCATAGTTCTCAAGAACTACCTGATGAATAATTCCGGCTCCCGGTTTCCAAAAACCAATACCGTACTTATTAGACACTGATGAAAGAAATTCAAAAACCTCATTGCTTTGCGTTTTTGCTCTGGCCAAATCGGTAACAGCATCAACTTTAGCTTGAATCAGGTGATCACAGTGCACCGTTGTCGGAACTGCCACTTTAGATTTTCCTGCATGCATGAATTGCAGTAATGCCATTTGTGCCGTTGCATCTTGACAAGCCACTCTATCCGGGGCGAAATCGACATAGTCCTTACCTCTTCCAAAAGCTTTAGATGGCAAACCATCCCAAAGGTGATTGTATAAAATTTTCTCTGTTAAAGTAAGTGGATGCCCCACAATTTCCCGTGCTTTATCAACACGAGTCGCCATGTTGTTATACACTTTTTTAATCATTTCAATATCAAAAGCCATAATATAAGTGTTTTTTGTTGTTCTATTTTAGACTCCACAATATACAAAAAAAGCCCGAGTTTATGGCTCGGGCTTCTTAATATATTTGATAGACAATCTGTAATTATCTAACTAATTGCTTATGAGGAGGTGCAAACTTAGTCAAGTTGATCCCTTTTACAGCAGATTTGTATTCTTCTATAGTAGGAGTTCTACCTAGGATTGTAGACAAAACAACAACTGGTGTCGACGAAAGTAAAGATTCTCCTTTTTTACCTTCACTATCCTCAACAACTCTTCCTTGGAAAAGACGCGTAGAAGTTGCCATTACAGTATCTCCTTTGGCCGCTTTTTCCTGATTACCCATGCATAGATTACATCCTGGACGCTCCAAATACAACATTTTTTCGTACGATGTACGCGCTATCGCTTTAGGTATGTTATCGTCAAATTCGAAACCTGAATATTTTTGTAAAATTTCCCAGTCTCCTTCTTTCTTCAATTCGTCAACAATATTGTACGTAGGAGGAGCTACAACTAGTGGCGCTTTAAATTCCACTTTACCTTCTTGCGCATCTATATTCTTAAGCATTTGAGCAAGAATTTTCATATCGCCTTTATGAACCATACAAGACCCAATGAAACCAAGATCTACTTTTTTATCACCACCATAGAAAGATAATGGTCTAATTGTATCGTGAGTATATCGTTTAGAAACATCAATGTTATTTACATCTGGATCCGCAATCATTGGCTCTGCAATTACATCAAGATCAACAACAACTTCAGCAAAATACTTAGCATCTGCATCTGGAGTCAATGCTGGTTTCTCACCTGATTTGATTTCCGCTATTCGCTTGTCAGCAATAGCAATCAATCCTTTAAGAACTTGTGTTTTATTATCCATCCCTTTATCAATCATGATCTGGATTCTACCTTTTGCGATCTCTAATGATTCGATCAAAGTAGCATCTTCAGAAATACAGATAGATGCTTTCGCTTTCATCTCTGCAGTCCAATCCGTAAATGTAAATGATTGGTCAGCTGTAAGAGTACCAATATGTACCTCAATAACCCTACCTTGGAAAACATTATCTCCTTTAAACTGATGAAGCATCTGAGATTGAGTAGCATGAACTACATCACGGAAATCCATATATTCCTTCATCTCCCCTTTGAACGTTACCTTCACTGATTGCGGGATCGGCATAGAAGCCTCACCTGTAGCCAATGCAAGCGCAACAGTTCCTGAGTCAGCACCAAAAGCAACACCTTTAGACATTCTCGTATGGGAGTCACCACCAATAGTAATTGCCCAATCATCAACCGTAAGATCATTAAGTACCTTGTGAATAACATCCGTCATTGCAAGATATTCTCCTTTAGGGTCACGTGCAGTAATCAAACCGAAGTCGTTCATAAACTTCATTAATCTAGGGATATTTGCTTTTGACTTATTGTCCCAAACTGAAGCAGTATGACAACCTGATTGGTAAGCGCCATCAACAATTGGAGAAATCACAGTTGCAGCCATAGACTCCAATTCCTGAGATGTCATCAAACCAGTCGTATCTTGGGATCCAACAATGTTTACTTCCACACGCACATCTGAACCCGCGTGCAACACCTTGCCTGGAGTTGTTCCAACGGCGTTTTTATTGAATATCTTTTCTACTGCCGTAAGACCTTGTCCTTCGATGGAAACTTCTTTTGAAGCAGCATATACCTGAGGTATATCTATATTTAAAGTTTTAGCTGCGAATGTCTGTAGTTTTTTACCGAAAACGATAGCATAAGATCCACCAGCTTTTATAAATTCCACTTTTTGAGGAGTTAAAGAAGATGAAATATCAATCAATTCTTTATCACCATTATAAAGTTTCTTCGTTTTTGTATTGATAGTAAGAACAGTTCCAGTAGCAACAGAGTAAACTTCTTCAAGAATAGCTTCTCCTGCCTCATCAAGAACAACATTCCCTTGCGCATCTAGCTTTTTTGCCCAGTTTTTAAGATCAATTCCAATTCCACCTGTAACCCCTACAGTTGTTAGAAAAATCGGAGAAATGCCGTTTGTACCGGCAATAATCGGAGCAATGTTGATAAATGGAACATAAGGACTTGCTTTTTTACCTGTCCATAACGCCACGTTGTTTACACCTGACATTCTTGATGACCCTACGCCCATAGTACCTCTCTCAGCTATTAGCATAACGCTCTTATCTGGATTCGCTTCCGCTAATGCTTTGATTTCATCTTGTGCTTCAGGGGAAATCAAACATTTACCATGAAGTTCACGATCAGATCTTGAGTGTGCTTGATTCCCTGGGGAAAGTAAATCGGTTGAAATGTCACCTTCACCAGCAATATAGGTAATTACCTTAATTTCTTCTGCTATTTCAGGTAATTTAGTAAAGAACTCAGCCTTAGCATAGCTTTCCAGAATTGCTGCAGCTATTGGGTTACCGTTTTTGAACGCTTCTTCTAAACGATCCGTATCCGCTTCATAAAGAAAAACTTGTGTCTTTAAAACGGCTGCAGCTTCTTTAGCAATAGCTTCATCAGAACCAACAGCCAAATCAAGCAATACTTCAATAGAAGTACCACCCTTCATGTGTGATAACAATTCTAAGGCAAAAGCAGGAGTGATTTCAGCAACTACTGATTCCGCTAGAATGATTTCTTTCAAAAATTTAGCTTTCACACCAGCTGCAGGGGTAGTACCCGGTACAACATTATAAATAAAGAAGTTAAGAGAATCCGCTCTATCCTTGTTATTCAAATCTTTAATTTGCAAAATGATTTCGCTTAGTAATTCAGCCCCATCAATTGGCTTCGGGTTAAGCCCTTGGATTTTTCTTTCTTCAATCTCTTGAATGTAATCGGTATAAGTATTCATAATAGAGGTCTTTTTCAATTTTAATAGCAGATTCCATTGAAAATTTCAATATCGAAAAGCCATTGTATAGTAGGTCCTTTTTGTTTGCAAGTGCAAATTTACATATTAAAGGTGAGAACTAAAAAAATTTAATGAAGACGCCCTTTTGAAAAATTATTATTATCTAATACTGATTTTTATTACATATAATTGTCAAAATGAAAAAAAATTAACATATTTTTAATTAATCAGCAATTAATCATTTGCATAAGTATTTATTCTAAAATGCAGAAATTTCATCCAAAGAGAAAACGTTGTAGTTCATTCCGAATCCAAGTCTAAAACAACTAATAAAAATCACTTTAAAGCAACTTTGAAATAATCATTTCTTCGGTTATTCCTTCGGCATCCGCCTTGTAGTTTTTGATAATCCTGTGGCGCAAAATTCCTGTTGCCACAGCTTTTACATCTTCGATGTCAGGAGAAAATTTCCCATTGAAAGCCGCGTGCGCTTTGGCAGCCAAAATTAGGTTTTGCGATGCTCTAGGTCCAGCTCCCCAATCCAGATAACTTTTTACATAATCATTAGAAAGTCCGTTGTCTGGACGTGTTCTACTAACCAAGGTCACCGCATATTCAATGACATTGTCCGCTACTGGAATCCGGCGGATCAAGAATTGGAAATCGATAATTTCTTGTGAAGTAAACAATGGGTTGATCGTATTGACTATATCCGAAGTGGTTCGTTTTACCACCTGAACTTCCTCTGCAAAAGAAGGATATTCGAGTTTGATGGCAAACATAAAACGGTCCAGTTGCGCTTCCGGCAATGGGTAAGTACCTTCCTGTTCTATGGGATTTTGGGTTGCCAAAACAAAATAAGGCAAGTCCAACTTGTAGTTTTCCCCGGCAATCGTGACTGAACGCTCCTGCATGGCTTCTAATAATGCCGCTTGCGTTTTTGGCGGCGTCCTGTTGATTTCATCCGCCAGGATTATGTTCGAAAAAACAGGCCCTTTCAAGAACTTGAATTGACGGTTTTCATCTAATATTTCGCTCCCTAATATGTCGGAAGGCATTAGATCAGGAGTAAACTGGATTCTTTTGAAATTAAGACCCAAAGCTTGCGCCAGCGTATTTACCATTAAAGTTTTGGCCAGTCCTGGAACTCCAACCAAAAGTGCGTGACCTCCAGAAAAAATACAAAGTAATATCTGATCTACCACGGCATCCTGACCCACGATAATTTTAGCAATTTCGCTTTTCAGCTCATTTCGCTTTTTAACCAAATTATGTATTGCAGCTACGTCAGACATTTTAAAAAGTATTTTAAATTAAAAAAGAGTTAACCCTATGAAATCATAAAGCTAACTCTTTTTATTTATTTAACAGAAATTATTTTTTTAACCAATTATTGGTAAACTCACAGTCTCTATATTCCCCTAGGATTTTAATGTAGGTTTCATTTATTTTTTCGTCAAACCATTTTCCTATCACCCTAAACTGTTTTTCCTTTAGCGCCAATTGCTTGATTTTTATATAATCAGTTGCATAGTTGGCGGTGTGCTCGTTTATCCTATTAGTAACGGTAATTAGCTTATAGCTTTTTCTTCCTTGTTCATCAATATCAATAATAGGTTGGGAAACTTCATCATCTTTTAAATTAGATACCTGACCGTAAAGGGAAGGGTCCATTTTTGTCAGTTCAAAACGGGTATCTTGTGTTTGGGGATTAATTAAAGCTCCTCCATTTGTTTTGGTTTCTTTCTCATCAGAAAATTTTCTTGCCGCCTCTGCAAAAGTTAATTCTTTATCCTCGATTCTTTTTCTGAGTAAAGTGATTTTTTCTTTGGCTTCGTTCAACGCTTCTTCCGTTACTGTAGGTGTCAATAATATATGACGCAATTCTAACTCTTGTCCTTTAATTTTTTCAACATATATGATGTGGAATCCAAAATCAGTCTCGAAAGGTGCAGAAATCTCACCTTCAGCAAGGCTAAAAGCGACATCTTTAAATACTTTTACAAACGGTGTTTTTCTATTCATTTTGTAATAACCACCATTTGATCTTGAACCCGGATCTTGAGAATACAAAACCGCTTTAGTTGCAAAACTGGAACCTTCTTCAATCTCTTTCTTGAACTGGTTCAATTTATCAATCACTTTTCGCTTCTCTTCATCAGATACTTTAGGTGTCACAACAATCTGCGCCACTTCCATTTCTGCCCCGAAAACAGGTAATTCTTCTTTTGGTATCGTTTTGAAAAAATTACGAACTTCTTCAGGCGTAATTTCCACTTCGCCTATAATCTTTTTTTGCATTTCTGAAATCAATCTCTGTTCTTTCAAAATGTCAAAGAAATAGCTTCTGAATTCCTCTTCTGAACTTTTATTGTAATACTTCACTACTTTATCCATAGAACCAATTTGGCCTACCATAGAGTTTATTTTATCTTCCATCACGCCTTTTATCTCAGCATCTGTAACTTTTACACTGTCCTGGATGGCTTGATGCGCATATAATTTATCTTCCAATAATTTCCCTAGCATTTGGCATCTTGTGATATCCTTTACTGAACCACCCTGACTTGAAATCTCTAAGTATGATTTGTCAATATCTGAATCTAAAATGATGTAATCCCCTACAGTGGCAATGATGCCGTCTATTTTCTGTCTTTGATTAGATTGGATTTTTTTAACAGGAGCAACCACACTGTCTTTAATGATTTCTTGCGCTCTGGTGATCGTACCTGAAAAAAGTACAAGAAAAAAAACTAGTGCAATTCTACTATTAATGGACTTCATTTGTATTGTTTTTAATGGCATTATTTGATATTTATATTTTATTGTAAGCATCCTTTTCTACGCTGCAAAGATTTCGTTTACACAGCCCTAATGAATCTGGCCAAATATACGTCATAAGCGTCAAGAAATAAAAATGTTCCTACAAACTTTCCTGAGTGTTAAAGCGAACAAAAATAACAATTCAAATACATAATACAAGTTTCCCTAGTACTATTAACAAAAAATTATAAGCGCTTTTACTAAATCTTCCATTTTGATGATTTCACCTGACAGTTCCTTTAGATAACAACTTCTTACTCGTGACTTTGCAAGTACAAAAACCGAATTAACCCTTTAAACTGATCTGCTCTGATCAATTCTACATTTTCCTCTTTATGAATTCGATTTTAAGCCCAAACACAACTTGTTTTTTACCCTAACAATAAGATTACCAAATATCACTAATTTAAAAGAAACAATGAGCAAACGACTCATTTTTAACAAAATGCATTAAAAGTTGTCAACACTACAACGTTTTCGCTCTTGAATTTAGAATTCGCAAAGTGTTTCACCCGGAAATTTATATACATTAGCAATGCCGTAAAAGAACTATTCGCAAAATAATTGCTTATTTAAAATGCATGTCGCAATTAAATCGTGATTATCCTACCGATATAATCAACAATCACACTGCTATTCAAATCGAATAAAATATAAATACCACTAATATCCAAAAACATTAATTAACCTAAATCAACCATTTCATGAAAAAACCAAATTTTAAGATTTACGCCTTAGCAGCTTTGGCGCTGGGCTTCTACTCATGCAACTCAAACGAGGATATAGTAACCGATTCTGCTGCTGCAGCATCACAATTCAAAGTGGTAGATGTAACTCACCATGATGGACACCCATTCAGCACGGGAACAACAACTTCAGCAACAGGAAAGTATGTCTCAAATCCAGGGGGAGGCGTAATGATGCAAGCTTTTTACTGGGATGTCCCTTCGGGTGGAAACTGGTGGAATACATTAGGTACAAAAGTCACCGCATGGTCCAATGCCGGTATAGGCTCCATCTGGTTGCCGCCAGTTTCCAAAGCGCAAAATGGCCCTTTCTCCATGGGCTATGACCCTACCGATTATTTCGATTTTGGAAACTATAATCAAAACGGCACTATAGAGACTCGTTTTGGTTCCAAAACCGAGTTGGTAAGCCTGATTACCAAAGCACATACTGAAAATATGCAAGTATATGCTGATATGGTACTCAATCACAATAGCGGAGGACAGCTAGAAAACAACCCTTATACAGGAACGCAAACCTACACTAATTTTACTGGCGTTGCTTCAGGAAAATTCCCAAGAACAAGTGCCGATTTTTACAAAAATGCATACGGAAACAATGACGAAGGCGCTTTTGGAGGTTTTCCGGACCTCGCGCATGTGACCCCTAACGTGCAGAATTGGCTTTGGTTGCGCACTGATGGCGTGGGTAAGTACTATAAAAACACAATGAAATTTGACGGTTGGAGATTTGACTACGTAAAAGGTTTTGGACCATGGGTTGTCAAAGACTGGAATGCAAACGTAGGTGGCTTCTCCGTGGGAGAGTATTGGGATTCAAACGTAAACACTTTGGAATGGTGGGCCAACAACGCCAACAGTTCCGTATTTGATTTCGCCTGCTATTATAAAATGAATGACGCTTTTGACGGGAATAACCTTAATCTGTTGAACGATGATATGATGTGGAAAAGAAACCCGTACAAAGCGGTTACTTTCGTAACTAATCATGACACCGATGAAATTTGGAAAAAAGAATTGGCTTATGCTTACATTCTTACGCACGAAGGATACCCAACTATCTTTTACAGGGATTATGAAGAATGGCTGAACAAGGCAAAGATGGACAACCTTATTTGGATACACAACAATAAAGCAACCGGAACGACATCAATTTTATATGCCGATAACGACGAGTACATTGCCCGAAGAAACGGCTATAACGGAAACCCAGGATTAGTTGTTTACATAAACAATTCTTCCTCATGGTTAGAAAGATGGGTACCTACCAACTGGACCAATGCTCAAATCAAGGATTTTACAGGTAATTCTAATTGGTTACCAACAACCCAAGGAGACAAATGGGTAAAAATCCAAAGTCCTCCAAACAGTTATTCAGTTTGGTCAATTAACATGTAAAGAGTTTAGATTTCGATATAAATGAGGCTGTCCTAAAAGACAGCCTCATTTTTTTTTATTGCATTTATAAGTAGTACTTTTGCAGACTATTTATACGATACATGAGCTTTTTAAAAGAAATACAACGAAGAAGAACTTTCGGAATTATCTCGCATCCCGATGCAGGTAAAACAACACTTACAGAAAAACTCCTCCTTTTTGGTGGGGCGATTCAAGAAGCGGGTGCTGTAAAAAACAACAAAATCAAAAAAGGAGCAACTAGTGATTTCATGGAAATTGAACGTCAGAGGGGGATTTCTGTTTCCACCTCCGTTTTAGCTTTTAATTACAAAGAAAAAAAAATAAATATTCTTGATACCCCAGGGCACAAGGATTTTGCAGAAGACACCTTTAGAACTTTGACTGCTGTCGACAGCGTCATTGTGGTGATTGATGTTGCCAAAGGAGTCGAGGAACAAACGGAGAAATTAGTCGCCGTATGTAGAATGCGAAAAATTCCCATCATCATTTTCATCAATAAAATGGATCGTGAAGGAAAAGACGCGTTTGACTTAATGGACGAAGTCGAGCAAAAACTGGGACTAACTGTTACGCCACTTAGTTTCCCAATAGGGATGGGTTACGACTTTCAGGGGATTTATAATTTATGGGAGAAAAACATAAATTTATTTAGTGGCGACAACCGCAAGAACATCGAAGAAACCATCGCTTTTTCCGATGTGCAAAATCCCGAACTGGAAAAAATAATTGGTCAAAAACCAGCCGACACACTAAGGGAAGAACTAGAATTGATCGATGAAGTTTATCCTAAATTTGATCGCCAGGATTATCTGGACGGGAAGCTACAACCCGTGTTTTTTGGTTCGGCATTAAATAATTTTGGTGTACGGGAACTATTGGATTGCTTTGTCGCCATAGCGCCATCGCCAAGAGCAAAAGAGTCCGAAACCAGATTAGTCGATCCTAAAGAAGAGAAAATGTCAGGGTTCGTGTTTAAGATCCATGCCAATATGGACCCTAAACACAGAGACAGATTGGCATTTATAAAAATTGTATCGGGAACTTTTGAAAGAAATAAACCATACTATCATGTACGTCAAAAAAAGAATTTAAAATTTTCAAGCCCGAACGCCTTTTTTGCCGAGAAAAAAGAAATAGTTGACATTTCTTATCCTGGGGACATAGTAGGACTTCACGATACGGGAAACTTTAAAATTGGAGACACCTTGACTGAAGGGGAAATCATGAGCTTCAAAGGTATCCCAAGTTTCTCCCCAGAGCATTTTAGATACATCAACAACGCCGATCCGATGAAAGCCAAACAGCTTGACAAAGGTATTGACCAGTTGATGGATGAGGGTGTCGCCCAGTTATTTACACTGGAAATGAACAACAGAAAAATCATTGGAACAGTTGGCGCGCTTCAGTATGAAGTAATCCAATACCGTTTAGAGCACGAATACGGCGCTAAATGTACCTATGAGAACTTCCCTGTTCATAAAGCTTGTTGGGTAAAACCCGATGATGCTAAAAACAATGAGTTCAAAGAATTCAGAAGAATCAAACAGAAGTTCTTGGCTCACGATAAATATGGCCAATTGGTATTTCTTGCCGATTCGGATTTCACCATTCAAATGACACAAAATAAGTACCCGAGTGTGAAACTATTTTTTACATCTGAGTTTGATTAAATAGAAAGAAAATATATCGCACAAAAAAACGCTAATTTACAAATTAGCGTTTTTTTTTATATCTATAAGGGAGTAATCTTTTTCTGTTTAAGCTAGTGAACTTTCGAAATTAACAGCTTTCTTTAAAAAAGCTTTGATCAGCAAACGGTTGGGCGCCAATCCTGATGTCATTATTTTTTTCTTTGTGTTGATGCCTTCAGTTGAAATTGTGCTATTTGGATCTTGTTTTGAGCCCATGAACCAAAGAACGAAATCCATATTAGAAGTTGAAGTGCTTTCTTCTTTTGCATCACTGACGATTTCTTTCGTATTTGAGATAACGCTTTCTTTCTTGGTCTCCTGACCAAAAACGGAAACATTTGAAAGAAATATAAAAACAAACATAAGTAAAACAGTCATGTTTTTTAGTGCGTTGTCTTTATTTGAAAAATCGTTCATAAATGAATTTGTTATTCAATGACCACTAAGTGTCATCTAATCTGCCGCAAACGTAAATCAATAATACGCCACCGTAAAATCTTTCCGACGAAAGACCATAATTATCTGTTAAACGGTAAAATAACACCTTAGAGCCACCATTAAACTCATTCGCTACTAAAAAAACGCAATGAAAAACAACGACATAAAAGGATTTGAATAAAAATTGATCAGAACGAAAAAGCGAAAAAATACGCTACACTGTAGCAAAAATGAGTGGAATCTTGACCCAACAGATCAAAATTACGCGCATAAAAAAAGGCTCCATTTCTGGAGCCTTTTCTGTATAATTATGCTTGTCCCGCGGGACCAAAGTTAAGTGGAATTGGAGGTTGTTCTGTGTCTTTAATTTCGCCATGAGCGAGTTCAAAACGGTGAATGTTTTCTCCAATTGCCTTTAACAATCTTTTGGCGTGCTGCGGTGTCAAGACAATTCTTGATTTTACTTTGGCCTTTGGAATACCAGGCATGATACTTACAAAATCTAAAACAAATTCAGATGATGAATGGTTGATTATGGCTAGATTGGAATAAATCCCTTCAGCCGTTTTCTCGTCCAGTTCGATATTAATTTGCTCTTGTTGTTGTTTAGAATTACTCATGTCTTAATAAATATATTCCTCTTTATTTGCCATCATATCATTATAGTCTTCTTTTGAACCTACAATCGTGTGATCATATTCTCTCATACCAGTACCGGCAGGAATTCTGTGACCTACAATTACATTTTCTTTCAATCCTTCTAAGTAGTCAATTTTACCTGCAACAGCAGCTTCATTTAACACTTTAGTAGTCTCTTGGAAAGAAGCAGCCGAAATAAATGATTTCGTTTGAAGCGATGCTCTTGTAATTCCTTGTAAAACAGGAGTTCCAGTTGCAGTGATAACATCACGAGCCACAACGATATTTTTATCGGTACGTTTCAAAAGAGAATTTTCATCACGCAACTCACGAGGCGAGATAATTTGACCTTCTTTTAAGTTAGCAGAATCTCCAGCATCTTCAATTACTTTCATTCCGTATAATTTATCATTTTGGTAGATAAAGTCTTTGGTATGAATCAATTGATCTTCTAGGAATAATGTATCCCCTGGATCTTGCACTCTAACTTTACGCATCATTTGACGTATTACTACTTCAAAGTGCTTGTCGTTAATTTTTACCCCTTGCAAACGGTATACTTCTTGAATTTCATTAACCAAATACTGTTGAACAGCAGCAGGCCCTTTAATTCTTAAGATGTCTTCCGGAGTGATTGCCCCATCAGACAAAGGAACACCAGCTCTAACGAAGTCATTCTCTTGAACAAGAATTTGACTTGAAAGTTTAACTAAGTATTTCTTAACCTCACCAAATTTGGATTCAATTATAATCTCACGGTTACCTCTTTTGATTTTTCCAAAAGAAACAACACCATCGATTTCTGAAACCACAGCTGGGTTTGAAGGATTACGAGCTTCTAAAAGTTCGGTAATTCTTGGTAGACCTCCAGTGATATCTCCTGATTTAGAAGAACGACGTGGAATTTTAACCAATACTTTACCTGCTTTAATTTTCTCACCATTTTCTACCATCAAGTGGGCTCCAACTGGTAAGTTGTAAGAACGAATCAATTCATTGTCTTTACCGTAAACCAATAATGTTGGAATTAATTTTTTGGCTCTAGACTCAGAAATTACTTTTTCTTGGAAACCGGTTTGCTCATCAATTTCAACCATGTAAGATTGACCTTGCTCTAATTCTTCGTAAGCAATTTTTCCAGTAAACTCAGAAACAATAACTCCATTATATGGATCCCATTTACAGATCACATCTCCTTTTGAAACAGACTGACCGTCTTTTACAAAAATACTTGAACCGTAAGGAATGTTGTGCGTATTTAATACAATGCCTGTTTTAGCATCAACTAATTTTAATTCAGTTGAACGAGAAACAACGATATCAACTGCGTTTCCGTCGTTATCTTCTCCTTTAACAGTTTTTAAATCTTCGATTTCTAGTTTACCGTTAAATTTAGTAACGATGCTAGACTCCTCAGAGATTCCACCCGCAACCCCTCCAACGTGGAAAGTACGTAGTGTCAACTGTGTACCTGGCTCTCCAATAGATTGTGCTGCAATTACACCAACTGCTTCACCTCTTTGTGTCATTTTACCTGTAGCTAAGTTTCTACCGTAACATTTAGCACAAATACCTTTCAACGCTTCACAAGTCAATGGTGAACGAACTTCCACTTTCTCGATAGGAGAAGCTTCGATTTGTTTCATTATTGCCTCAGTGATTTGTTGCCCAGATTGGATCAACACTTCATTAGTTAAAGGATTGATTACGTCTTGCAATGCAACACGTCCTAAAATTCTTTCTCCTAATGATTCAACAATTTCTTCATTCTTTTTCAATGCTGAAACTTCAACACCTCTTAATGTTCCACAATCTTCAATGTTAACAATAACATCTTGAGAAACATCATGCAGCCTTCTTGTTAAATATCCTGCATCAGCCGTTTTCAAGGCAGTATCCGCAAGACCTTTACGCGCACCGTGAGTAGAGATAAAGTACTCAAGGATAGAAAGACCTTCCTTAAAGTTAGAAAGAATCGGGTTTTCAATAATTTCACCACCACCAGCAGTCGATTTTTTAGGCTTAGCCATCAAACCACGCATACCGGTTAACTGACGAATTTGTTCTTTGGAACCCCTCGCTCCAGAATCAAGCATCATATACACCGAGTTGAAACCTTGTTGGTCTTCTCTAATGTTTTTCATTGCTAATTCAGTAAGCTGAGCATTTGCAGAAGTCCATACATCAATAACTTGGTTGTAACGTTCGTTATTTGTAATAAGACCCATGTTATAATTTGCAGAGATACCTTCAACTTGCTCTCTAGCATCTGCAATTAATTTTGGTTTTTGTTCTGGAATTCTAATATCACCCAATGAGAATGACAATCCACCTCTAAAGGCAAATTTGTACCCCATATCTTTCATGTTATCCAAGAAAGCTGCCGTTTCAGGCACACTAGTCGCGTTTAATACGTGACCAATAATATCTCTAAGGTTTTTCTTAGTTAATACATCATTGATATAACCTGCCGCTTCTGGCACTACTTCGTTAAAAATAACACGCCCAGCGGTTGTTTGAATAATTTTGTAAACCAATTCTCCAGCTTCATTAAAATCTTTTGCTCTTATTCTCACACGAGCATTCAATTCTAATCTTCCCTCATTCAAAGCAATATTTACTTCTTCAGCAGAGTAGAAAGTGATTCCTTCACCTAAAATTTTATGTTCAGGAGTAGACAAACGTTCTTTGGTCATATAATATAGACCTAAAACCATATCTTGAGAAGGTACCGTGATTGGCGCACCATTTGCAGGATTCAGAATGTTATGAGAAGCCAACATTAACAATTGTGCTTCAAGAATAGCTTCTGGTCCTAACGGTAAATGTACCGCCATTTGATCCCCATCAAAATCCGCATTAAATGCAGTACAAACTAAAGGGTGCAATTGGATTGCTTTTCCTTCAATTAATTTTGGTTGGAATGCTTGGATACCTAATCTGTGCAAAGTAGGAGCACGATTCAGCAATATAGGATGTCCCTTAATTACATTTTCAAGGATGTCCCAAACTACAGGCTCTTTTTTGTCTATTATTTTTTTGGCTGATTTAACCGTTTTTACAATTCCTCTTTCTATCAATTTACGGATAACGAAAGGTTTGTAAAGTTCAGCCGCCATATCTTTAGGGATACCGCATTCGAACAATTTCAATTCAGGTCCAACAACAATTACCGAACGAGCGGAATAATCCACACGTTTTCCAAGTAAGTTTTGACGGAAACGTCCTTGCTTACCTTTAAGGGAATCAGATAATGATTTTAATGGTCTGTTTGATTCTGTTTTTACTGCAGAAGCCTTACGTGTATTGTCAAATAATGAATCCACCGATTCTTGCAACATACGTTTTTCGTTTCTCAAGATAACTTCTGGAGCTTTGATCTCCATTAATCTTTTCAAACGGTTATTACGAATGATTACACGACGGTATAAGTCATTTAAATCTGAAGTCGCAAAACGACCACCATCAAGAGGCACAAGAGGACGCAATTCCGGCGGTATAACTGGTACCACTTTCATAATCATCCATTCAGGGCGATTCTCACGGTTCAAGTTAGACTCACGGAAAGATTCAACAACTTGTAATCTTTTTAATGCTTCAGTCTTACGTTGTTTAGACGTTTCATTGTTTGCTTTATGTCTCAATTCATAAGACAATTCGTCAAGATCTATTCTTGCCAATAAATCCATAATACATTCTGCTCCCATTTTGGCAACGAATTTATTAGGATCAAAATCGTCAAGATATTGATTGTCCGCAGGAAGAGTATCTAAGATATTCAAATATTCTTCTTCGGTTAAGAAATCTAATCTTTGTACTGATTCACCTTCACCATTTTTCGCAATACCGGCTTGGATCACTACGTATCTTTCGTAGTAGATGATCATATCTAATTTCTTAGACGGAAGACCAAGTATGTAACCAATTTTGTTAGGAAGAGAACGGAAATACCAGATATGAGCAATTGGCACAACAAGGTTGATGTGACCTACTCTATCTCTACGTACTTTTTTCTCAGTAACTTCAACACCACAACGGTCACAAATGATTCCTTTGTAACGGATTCTTTTGTATTTACCACAAGCACATTCAAAATCTTTAACTGGTCCGAAAATTCTTTCGCAGAAAAGACCGTCACGTTCTGGTTTGTGTGTTCTGTAGTTGATAGTTTCTGGCTTCAAAACTTCACCTCTTGATTCTTTCAAGATAGATTCAGGAGAAGCTAGTCCTATCGAAATTTTATTGAACCTTTTTACAGGATTCTTATCTTTATTATTTCTATTATTCATCATAGTTTTTACTATTGATTTATTAGCAATTGAAAATTGGTTTTAGACTTACGATCTTCCAATATCTATCGAGCGAATCGCTCAAAAAAACTGGTAAAATCCCTAAGCCACTTCCTCGGGTTACTTCTCTAAACTTTAATAATGTATTAAAGTGCTATTTACAAAACCTACTGGTTTACATAAAAAATCGGAACGGGTTACGGGTATAAATCTTAAAAACTCTTAAAAATGAGTAATCAGCCCCGATAAAAATCGGGACTGACAACTACAAACTATTTTTATTCTTCTAATCTAATGTCTAATCCAAGACCTTTCAATTCATGCATCAATACATTGAATGATTCAGGTAATCCTGGTTCTGGCATAGACTCTCCTTTTACGATTGCTTCGTAAGTTTTAGCTCTACCGATAACGTCATCAGACTTAACTGTCAAGATTTCTCTAAGTGTACTTGATGCTCCATAAGCCTCAAGTGCCCAAACTTCCATCTCTCCAAAACGTTGTCCACCAAATTGCGCTTTACCACCAAGTGGTTGTTGCGTAATCAATGAGTACGGTCCGATTGAACGTGCGTGCATCTTGTCATCAACCATATGTCCTAATTTCAACATATAGATAACTCCAACAGTCGCTGCTTGATGGAAACGCTCTCCAGTTCCACCATCGTAAAGGTGTGTATGTCCAAAGCGTGGTATTCCAGCTTCGTCAGTCAATTCGTTGATTTGGTCAAGAGAAGCACCATCGAAAATTGGAGTAGCAAATTTTCTACCCAAGTTTTGTCCAGCCCAACCTAATACCGTCTCATAAATTTGACCGATGTTCATACGTGAAGGTACCCCTAATGGATTTAACACGATATCAACTGGCGTTCCGTCTTCAAGGAAAGGCATATCTTCATGACGAACGATTCTTGCAACAATACCTTTGTTACCGTGACGTCCCGCCATTTTATCCCCAACTTTCAACTTACGTTTCTTGGCAATATATACTTTAGCTAATTTCAAAATTCCAGCAGGTAATTCATCACCTACAGTAATCGTGAATTTCTCTCTACGCAATGCACCTTGTAGATCGTTCAATTTAATTTTATAGTTATGAATTAAATCATTAACCATTTTATTGGTTGCATCATCAGCAACCCATTGACCTTTACTTAAGTGAGCAAAATCTTCAACAGCGTTAAGCATTTTCTGAGTGTATTTTTTACCTTTTGGTAAAACTTCTTCACCCAAATCATTCATTACACCTTGAGATGTTTTACCGTTAACGATTAAGAAAAGTTTCTCAATTAATTTGTCTTTCAATTCAACAAATTTAACTTCGAATTCCATTTCTAAAGCGCCTAAAGCATCTTTATCTTGCGTACGTTTGCGTTTATCTTTTACTGCTCTTGCGAACAATTTTTTATCTAAAACAACACCATGTAAAGAAGGAGAAGCTTTCAATGAAGCATCTTTTACATCACCTGCTTTATCCCCAAAGATTGCACGAAGCAATTTCTCTTCAGGAGTAGGATCTGATTCTCCTTTTGGAGTAATTTTTCCGATCAAAATGTCACCAGGTTTAACCTCGGCTCCAATTCTAATCATACCATTTTCATCCAAATCTTTAGTAGCTTCTTCAGAAACGTTTGGTATATCGTTAGTCAATTCTTCGTTACCTAGTTTAGTATCTCTCACTTCTAATGAATAATCATCAACGTGAATAGACGTAAATATATCGTCACGAACTACTTTTTCAGAAATTACAATCGCATCCTCAAAGTTGTATCCTTTCCATGGCATAAACGCCACTTTTAAGTTACGACCTAAAGCTAATTCACCATTTTGGGTTGCATAACCTTCTGATAATACTTGTCCAAGAACCACTCTATCCCCTCTTCTTACGATAGGTTTAAGGTTGATACTTGTCCCTTGATTGGTTTTTCTAAATTTAATTAGATTGTATGTTTTCTCATCAGAATCAAAACTTACCATCCTTTCTTCTTCAGAACGATCGTATTTGATAGTGATGATATTTGCATCTACATATTCAATAACTCCATCTCCTTCAGCGTTAATTAAAACTCTAGAATCAGAAGCAACTTGACGCTCTAAACCAGTTCCAACAATTGGAGCTTCAGGACGAATTAATGGTACGGCCTGACGCATCATGTTAGATCCCATCAAGGCTCTATTCGCATCATCATGTTCTAAGAAAGGAATCAAAGAAGCAGAAATCGAAGCAATTTGATTTGGTGCAACATCCGCGTAATCCACTTTTATAGGGTCAATTACTGGGAAATCACCTTCCATTCTCGCAATTACATTCTCAGCGGTAATTTTTCCGGTATTATCCATCTTAATATTCGCCTGAGAAATCAGCATTCCTTCTTCTTCTTCAGCGCTTAAGTAAATTGGAGTAGATACTAAATCTACAGTTCCATTAGTTACTTTGCGGTAAGGTGTTTCGATGAAACCCATTCCGTTTACTTTAGCATAAACTCCAAGAGAAGATATCAAACCAATGTTTGGTCCCTCTGGTGTTTCAATAGGACATAAACGTCCGTAGTGCGTATAGTGAACATCACGTACCTCAAAACCTGCTCTCTCTCTCGAAAGTCCACCTGGTCCTAGCGCAGATAATCTTCTTTTGTGCGTAATCTCGGCAAGTGGATTCGTTTGATCCATAAACTGAGACAATTGGTTAGTACCAAAGAAAGAGTTGATAACAGATGATAATGTTTTAGCATTAATCAAATCTATTGGTGTAAACACCTCGTTATCTCTAACGTTCATACGCTCTCTAATTGTTCTAGCCATACGCGCTAAACCAACACCGAATTGTTGAGACAATTGTTCTCCAACTGTTCTAACACGACGGTTTGATAAGTGATCAATATCATCAATATCCGCTTTCGCATTGATTAATTCGATCAAATATTTTACAATGGTAATGATGTCTTCTTTGGTAAGCACTTGCTTTTCCATCGGAGTATCTAAACCAAGTTTTTTGTTAATTCTGTAACGACCTACTTCACCTAAGTTGTAACGTTGGTCAGAGAAAAACAATTTATCAATAATACCACGAGCAGTTTCTTCATCAGGCGGTTCTGCGTTACGCAATTGTCTGTAGATATGCTCAACGGCTTCTTTTTCAGAATTGGTTGGATCTTTTTGTAGCGTATTATGGATGATGGAATAATCAACTTGATTATTATCTTCTTTATGCAACAAAATAGATTTAACGTTAGAATCGATGATTTCCTCAACATTATCTTTATCGATAATGGTATCTCTATCAAGGATAATTTCGTTACGTTCGATAGAAACTACTTCACCAGTATCCTCATCTACGAAATCTTCATGCCATGTATTTAATACACGTGCGGCTAATTTTCTACCGATAAATTTTTTAAGTCCTGTTTTAGACACTTTAATCTCTTCGGCAAGGTCGAAAATCTCAAGGATATCCTTGTCTCTTTCAAAACCAATAGCACGGAATAAAGTGGTAACAGGTAATTTTTTCTTTCTGTCGATATAAGCGTACATTACGCTATTGATATCTGTTGAAAATTCTATCCAAGATCCTTTAAAAGGAATTACTCTGGCAGAATATAATTTTGTTCCGTTAGCATGGAATGACTGTCCAAAGAAAACACCTGGAGAACGGTGTAGTTGAGAAACAACAACACGTTCAGCACCATTGATTACAAAAGTACCGCTTGGTGTCATGTAAGGAATTGTACCTAGATATACATCTTGTACAATTGTCTCAAAATCTTCATGCTCTGGATCTGTACAATATAGTTTCAACCTTGCTTTTAAAGGTACACTATGAGTCAGTCCTCTCTCTATACATTCTTGAATTGTATAACGTGGTGGATCTACAAAGTAGTCAAGGAATTCCAATACAAAGTTATTTCTTGTATCTGTAATTGGAAAGTTTTCCATGAAGGTATTATAAAGTCCTTCATTGCCTCTTTCATCAGATTTAGTTTCTAATTGAAAAAAATCTTGAAAAGATTTTACCTGAACATCTAGGAAATCTGGATAGTTCGGGATATTTTTTGTAGAGGCAAAATTCAATCTTTCGGTCTGATTTGTTATCATCAATGGACAAAATTTTGATTATAAAAGTAATTTTTTGTGTATAAATAGGGTTCTATTTATACTTTTCTTTTACTTCCATTACATCTTTAAAAACCAATTTAAGATAACTACTTTCTTATTATCTGTTAATTTTTTTTCCTCGTAATGGGTAAAATGAACTTAATTTAAAAGGCTATTTTGTATCAAAACAATATAGACTTTCATTATACGAAAAATGGTTTAGGTCTTTGGGCGACTAAACCCAAGACCTAAACCTTAATCTAAAACTATGTGAGAATTATTTTAATTCAACTACAGCTCCAGCTTCTTCTAAAGATTTTTTAAGACCTTCAGCCTCTTCTTTAGAAACACCTTCTTTAACATTTGATGGTGCAGAATCAACTACATCTTTAGCTTCTTTCAAACCTAAACCTGTAAGTTCTTTTACCATTTTCACAACTGCTAATTTAGAAGCACCAGCTTCTTTCAATACAACTGTAAATTCTGTTTGAACGTCTTCAGCAGCAGCGTCACCACCACCTGAAACTACTACAGCTGCAGCAGCTGGTTCGATTCCGTACTCATCTTTTAATATTGTTGCTAATTCGTTAACTTCTTTTACAGTTAAATTAACTAATTGTTCTGCGAATTGTTTCAAATCTGCCATTTTTTCTATCGTTTTAAAATGATTTGTAAAATTATATTTTGTTTATTGTGCGCATTGTAAATAATAAAAATTGAGATAAACTCTATTTCTATTATGCTTCTGTTTCAACTGCCTCTTCTTTAGCGAATTGATTTTGAAGAGCAGAAATAACTCTTTGTGCCGGTGATTGAAGTAATCCAATGATTTCACCAATAAGTTCTTCTTTAGATTTGATAGTTGCTAATGCATCTAATTGATCATCTCCAATATAAACTTCCGCATTGATATAAGCCCCTTTTAAAACTGGCTTAGTCGATTTTTTACGGAAATCTTTTATTATTTTTCCAGGAGCATTTGCGATATCTGAGATAAAAATAGCACTGTTACCAGTCAAAACTGTAGGTAACTCACCATATTCGTTTTCAGAAACCTCCATTGCTTTTACAAGCAAAGTGTTTTTTACTACCTCTAATTTAATATTTGCTTTAAAACAAGCTCTTCTCAACTTTGAAGTTGTGTCTGCATTTAGTCCAGAAATATCTGCTATGTAAACAATATTTGTACCAGCTAACTGTGCAGTTAATTCTTCAATCGCGATTGATTTTTCTTCTCTAGTCATACTAAAAATTATTAACTACCAATTATACTGCTTTTGGGTCTAATGCAATAGCAGGACTCATTGTGCTTGTAAGGTAGATACTTTTGATGTAAACTCCTTTAGCCGCAGTTGGTTTAAGTTTGATTAATGTTTGAATAATTTCGTGTGCATTGTCAACAATTTGCTCAGTTCCGAAAGAAACCTTACCAATTCCTGCATGTACGATACCAGTTTTGTCAACTTTAAAATCGATTTTACCGGCTTTTACCTCTTGAACAGCTTTTGCAACATCCATAGTTACAGTACCTGTTTTAGGGTTAGGCATTAAACCTCTAGGTCCTAAAATACGACCTAATGGACCTAATTTACCCATAACGCTAGGCATAGTGATGATTACATCAACATCTGTCCATCCCGCTTTAATTTTTGCTAAATAATCGTCAAGACCTACATAGTCCGCTCCTGCTGCCAAAGCTTCCGCTTCTTTGTCTGGAGTAACCAATGCTAATACTTTAACGTCTTTACCAGTTCCATGAGGCAATGTTACCACACCTCTAACCATTTGATTCGCTTTTCTTGGATCTACACCCAATCGAACTGCGATATCAACAGACTCATCAAATTTTGCAGAAGCAACTACTTTCAATAATGCCGCAGCATCTTTCAAAGAGTATACTCTGTTTTTGTCAATTTTTGAAGCAGCCTCTTTTTGCTTTTTTGTCAATTTTGCCATGTCTTTCTTTTAATTAAAAAGGAGAGTCTCCTGATACAGTTATACCCATAGACCTAGCCGTTCCAGCAACCATACTCATTGCAGCTTCCATTGTGAAAGCGTTTAAGTCTGGCATCTTGTCTTCAGCAATAGCTCTAATTTGTTCCCAAGTAACACTAGCTACTTTTTTACGATTAGGCTCACCAGAACCAGATTTTAGCTTTGCAGCTTCCAATAACTGAACAGCTGCAGGCGGAGTTTTAACAACAAATTCAAATGATTTGTCTTTATACACAGTAATTTGTACTGGGCATATTTTGCCGGGTTTATCCTGAGTTCTAGCATTAAATTGCTTGCAGAACTCCATGATGTTTACCCCAGCAGCTCCTAAAGCAGGTCCAACCGGTGGCGATGGATTCGCAGCACCTCCCTTAACTTGTAGTTTAACTACTTTACTAATTTCTTTAGCCATTTTTTAAAAAATTTAACACCACAATCATTTGGAAGCGATCGCAATGGATATTATATGTAACAAAATATTATACTTTTTCAACTTGCATAAAACTCAACTCCAAAGGTGTTTTTCTTCCGAAAATTTTCACCATCACTTCTAGTTTACGCTTTTCTTCATTTATTTTCTCAACAGTTCCGTTAAAACCGTTAAAAGGACCATCAATAACCTTAATCGTTTCACCTATGTTGAATGGTATTGCATGGGTATCCGTGTTTACGGCCAACTCATCCACTTTACCTAACATTCTATTCACCTCTGACATTCTTAAAGGAACCGGCTCTCCGCCTTTAGTTTCACCTAAAAATCCAATAACACTAGTCACGGACTTGATAATATGAGGTATTTCACCAATCAGATTCGCTTCAATCATAACATAACCTGGAAAGTAAACTTTTTCCTTGATTAGTTTTTTTCCATCCTTTACAGTTACCACCTTTTCAGTAGGTACGAGTACTTGAGAAACATAGTCACCCATCCCTAATCTAGAGATTTCAGTTTCTATGTAAGCTTTCACTTTATTCTCTTGTCCACTTACTGCTCGAACGACGTACCATTTTTTTAGATTATTTTCCGTCATCACAAAAATTAAGCTTTTATCCAGTTAAAAAACCCAGCTAATGCTTTTGCAAAAAACTCATCTACTCCCCATGTTGCCAAAGCGAATAATATAGAGAAAATAGCAACAACAATCGTTAGTTTTTGCACTTCAGCCCAAGCCGGCCAAGTCATGTTTGACTTTAATTCCTCAAATGATTCTGATATGTAATTAACTATTTTTGCCATTATGATTTGTTTTTTTGTTGCACGGGCGGAGGGATTCGAACCCCCATCAACGGTTTTGGAGACCGCTATTCTACCCTTGAACTACGCCCGTTTGTTAAAAACCAGTAACAACACAAGATGTTACTGGTTTTAGATTTATTTTATAGAATTATGCTACAATCTCAGTTACCTGACCTGCACCTACAGTTCTACCACCTTCACGGATAGCGAAACGTAATCCAACATTCATTGCAATTGGGCTTAACAAAGCTACATTGATAGTTAAGTTATCTCCAGGCATAACCATCTCTACACCTTCCGGTAAAGTAATAACTCCAGTTACATCAGTTGTACGTACGTAGAACTGTGGACGGTAGTTATTATGAAATGGAGTATGACGTCCACCTTCTTCTTTTTTCAAGATATAAACCTCAGCTTTAAAAGTCGCATGTGGCTTAACTGATCCTGGCTTAACGATAACCATTCCTCTTTTGATGTCTTCTTTTTGAATACCTCTCAAAAGGATACCTACGTTATCTCCAGCTTCACCTCTATCAAGGATTTTACGGAACATCTCAACTCCTGTAATAGTAGAAGTTAATTTTTCAGCTCCCATACCAATGATTTCAACAGCATCACCTGTATTAGCAACACCAGTTTCGATACGACCTGTAGCAACAGTTCCACGACCAGTGATTGAGAATACATCTTCAACAGGCATCAAGAAAGGCTTGTCAGTATCTCTAACAGGCTCTTCGATCCAAGAATCCACAGCTTCCATCAATTCAATAATTTTAGGAACCCACGCTGGATCATTGTTCAATCCACCTAAAGCAGAACCTTGAACAACTGGACCATTATCTCCATCATATTCATAGAAAGACAATAAGTCTCTAATTTCCATTTCAACTAATTCCAATAGTTCCTCATCATCAACCATATCCACTTTGTTCATGAATACAACCATTCTAGGAATACCTACTTGGCGACCTAATAGGATGTGCTCACGTGTTTGTGGCATTGGTCCATCAGTTGCAGCTACAACAAGAATAGCACCATCCATTTGAGCAGCACCAGTAACCATGTTCTTTACGTAATCCGCGTGACCTGGACAGTCAACGTGAGCGTAATGACGATTAGCAGTTTCGTACTCAACGTGAGATGTATTAATTGTAATACCTCTTTCTTTTTCTTCAGGAGCATTATCAATTTGATCAAATGATTTTGCTTGACAGTAACCTGCATCAGATAACACTTTAGTTATTGCCGCAGTTAATGTAGTTTTTCCGTGATCCACGTGCCCAATTGTTCCAATGTTTAAGTGGGGTTTGTTACGGTTAAAGGTTTCTTTTGCCATTTTACTTAATTTTTAATCTAGTTATATATTCATTTCAATTTCCTACTTACTTGAGCCAACTACGGGAATTGAACCCGTGACCTCTTCCTTACCAAGGAAGCACTCTACCTCTGAGCTAAGTCGGCAGAATCCTTGATTAAAGAGCTTAGATTTCTAATTTTAGATCTTTTTCAATCTACAATCTAAAATCCGCAATCTAAAATTAATTCTGTGGGGAGAGCAGGATTCGAACCTGCGAAGACGTAGTCAGCAGATTTACAGTCTGCCCTCGTTGGCCGCTTGAGTATCTCCCCTCTTTTTCTATTTTTAATATCGCACTTAGCCAAATGCAACATTATTGCCTTTCAGAGCCGGCGGAGGGACTCGAACCCACGACCTGCTGATTACAAATCAGCTGCTCTAGCCAACTGAGCTACGCTGGCGTTATCAATAAAAAAAGTCCGCTATTTCTAACGGACTGCAAATGTAGAGATTTTATCTCTCAATCAAAACATTTTTTAAAAAAATTTTAATATTATATATGCGCTCGTATCTTTTGTTTCCTTTTAACCAATATTCGCTCCAAGGATTCTGCCGATAATTCAATTGCTTCCTCGAAAGTTTTGCATTGTTTTTTAACCATAAAATCATCTCCGGGAACATTCATCTTCACCTCAACAATCTTATTTTCTTTATCACTTGTCTTCTCCACTTTCAAATAGACATCCGAGAACACGACCTTATCGTAATACTTCTCTAATTTATCCATTCTCTCTTGAACATAATCTACCAGTTTTCCGTCAACAGCAAAGTTAACTGCATGAACATTTACCTTCATAATCAATTGTTTTAATGGTTAAACTTTTTGTGAATTATTATTTGTTTCTTGGATGAGCATCTTCATAAACTTTTTTAAGCTCAGACAAACTACTGTGCGTATAAATTTGCGTTGATGCCAAACTCGAATGCCCTAACAATTCCTTCACCGAATTTAAATCAGCCCCGTTATTTAATAAATGAGTCGCAAATGTGTGTCGTAAAATATGCGGACTTTTTTTTACCTTTTCGGAGACCGCACTAAAGTAAGAATTTATTAATCGATACACAAAAGAATCATTTAATTTTAACCCTTTTTTTGTTAGAAAAAGAAACTCCTCATCTTTGATACATTCCAAAGACGATCGCTCATTAATGTAAAATGAAAACTGCTCTTTTATAATTGGCAAAATGGGAAGAATTCGTTCTTTATTCCTTTTACCCAAAACCTTTATCGTATTGTTTGACAAATCAACATCGATCGCTTTTAGATGAATCAGCTCCGCTCTTCTTACCCCAGAAGTGTAAAACAAATCTATTATCAATTTGTTTCTCACCTCCTCAAACCCAGATGGGTTTTTCATTCCAATTAAAACTTCGGCAACTTCCTTTTCCGAAAAAGGGATTTGAAGTTTCTTTGAAATTTTTAAAGCCTTATGTTTCAGCAACGGATTAACTTCTATTTGTTTTGTTTTCAACAGAAATTTGTAAAAAGCTTTCAATGATGAAATCTTCCTGTTTACAGAAACATTCGACATACCGTCATCCACAAGCGAAACGATCCAAGTCCTGATTTGGCTGTAATTTACCCTTTCTATGTTGTCTTGATCAAAATGAATTTTATTGAATGACTGGAAGTTCGTTATATCATTCAGGTACGCATTTACCGTGTGGGGAGAATACTTTTTCTCCTTTTGTAGATAGTCCGTAAATGCATCTGTAGTGGTAACCATAAATATAAAAACCGTTAGCATCAAAGTTAAGAAACTTTAATGACTAACGGCATTTAAATTTTAAAAGAAAAACTTAGTTCTCTAAGTTGTCTCTCATGTTTTGAATATAAGCTGCTTTTTGAACTTTAATTCTATTTTTCACAGAAGGCTTAATAAAAGCAGTACGTGCACGTAACTGACGAACAGTTCCTGTTTTATCAAATTTTCTTTTATAGCGCTTTAATGCTCTATCGATATTTTCTCCGTCTTTAATTGGTATAATTAACATAATTTTGACACCCCCTTTCGTTAAGTGTGCAAAAGTAATCAATATTTTGAGTTAGGCCTTACGAATTCTAATTATTTTAAAAAAAATCAGCAGACAGAAAGAAATAAAAAAAACCAAGCAACAATTCCTTGCCACTTAGCTTTTCTATCTTCCTTATATTCATGAAAAACCATCGTTTCAAAATATTTTTTGAAATCGGCCCTGTTTGAATCTTCATAGTTCACTGGCTTATCTATCTTAAACTAAACCGAATTAAACAAAACTATATTTTAATAGGTCAGCCATTATTTCACGGCCGGCTCATAATTTTGTTTGTCAATTATCATTTTCGATAAAATTTCCTTTAGGATTTCCGAAGTCCCACCTCCGATTGGCCCCAAACGGCTATCTCTAAATAGGCGCGCTAATGGATATTCTTCCATGTATCCATAGCCTCCCAACATTTGTAAGCAGCTATAAATCGTTTCATCAGCCACTTGAGTAGATTTCAATTTCGCCATAGTAGCTTCCTTAACGACATACTCTCCCTTGTCCAATCTAGCTATTGCTGCATAATTAAACACTTTGCAATGTTCTACATCTGTCGCGTGCTCAACTAGCTTATGTCTTAATGCCTGGAATTTATTTATTGTTTTGCCAAACGCTTCTCGTTGCGACATGTATTCTATTGTATAATCAATTGCATACTCAGCTCTTGCATGCCCATTTATGGCCATAATCAAACGCTCTAAAGCAAAATGCTGCATTATGTAAGGAAAGCCTTTTCCTTCTTCACCCATCAAATTTTCAACAGAAATTTCGACATTATCAAATGCGATTTCTGCAGTATCTGAAGCTCTCCAGCCTAATTTATCCAGTTTTACTGCGGAAACTCCCTTAAGGTTACTGTCCACCAAAAACATACTTATTCCTTTGTTTCCAAGCTCCGGACTCGTTTTTGCAGCAACTACATAATAATCGCCGTAAACACCGTTCGTTATGAATGTTTTGGAACCATTGATAATATATTTATCTCCTTTTTTAACGGCTGTGGTGCGCATAGCTGCAACGTCGCTACCGCCAAAAGGCTCAGTAATACATAAAGCTCCTATTTTATCTCCGGAAATACTTGGCGCTAAATAATCTTGTTTAATTCGCTCATCCCCTTCTGCATTTAAGTGTGTCATTGCCAAATAAGAATGTGCCCACATGGCAGCGGCGAAACCTGCAGATTTTATTTTCTGAAGTTCTTCTAAAAAAATAACGGTGTAGAACAAATCTAAATTTAACCCCCCATAAACTTCAGGATAACGGATTCCGAAAAAGCCCATTTCTCCAAACTTCTTCCATATAAAACGCTCAATAGCGCCCGTCGCTTCCCATTTTTCAATATGAGGCACAACTTCTTTTTGTAAAAAATCTTTTAAGCTCTTTCTAAATAATTGATGTTCTTCTGTAAAATAAATTGAATCCATGTATAATGTTTTTTGTGTATTTTAGTAAATTGAAGTGAGTTGTTTCCTTTGCATTTGAAGTAAAAAGCAGCTTGCATTGTTCCAGATTTAAGTTTTTTTGAGCCTATAAACGAGCTACTAATTTTAAAGTGCAAAATTACGGAATCAACGACCCTTTTGTAGCCATTTAAGAAATAAATAATTTGCTTCAATATGCACTTCTAATTAAAAGCCAAATATAGTTCAATTATTTTTACATTTTCAACGGGAAAATCCTTAATTTTTGTTAAATCCTCAATATTGTTAAAATCACCGTTCATACTTCGATAGGTAACAATTTGCTTTGCAAGAGCATATCTAAAGTACGGAAATTGGGAAATCTCCTTGACAGATGCATTATTGATATCAATTTTTTTTATGTCGGGAAACCCAAAAACTCTATAATGAGCATTGAGCTTATCGATCACCTCGGCTGACAAGCCCCAAACATCTTTCATCTGTTCCATCGAAACAAATCCGCCAAGACTTTCCTTCAGTCTTAAAATCCTAAGCGATATAACTTCTCCTATTCCATATATCTTAATTAAATCTTCCTGAGTGGCTTTGTTAATGTCCAGCGGCACTATTTTCTCTTTTTGGACAAAAGCCTTTTGCCCGTAACGCACATCCTTTTTGTAACTATCTTTTTTATTGACCCAATCAGGAAATTTGAAGTTGGGAGCAATTGCTCCTAATAATGAGTCCGAAACTTTAGTGACATCTTGAAATTCCTTTGCGGAATTTACATATTTATTGTCTTTCCTAAACGCAAGAAGCCTATCTATTTCCTGAACTGACATGCCAAGCTTATATCCTTTATAATCGGTAATGAAATTAGGGTTAAACGGATATGTTTTTGCCGCATATTTTGTATTCGCCTGATTCAGGGAATCCATTTCGGTCTGCACGGAAAGCCACTTCCCTTTATCAGGAGAATCCTTTTCTATTGAATCAACGTTCACGAAAAAACAGAGCAATTGGAGAATTACAATCATGACAAAGAGAAACAAAATTCCAGTGCGCTGACTTTTTGTGAATTTAAAATAAACACTTATTTTTTTGAAATCCATAGTAACCAAAATTAAGTATGAAGAATGGTGTTCAATTCAAACACTATTAGGCATTAACCCTCTAAGCTTTTGACACTAAAATTATGAAATTATCAGACAAGAAAAAATTCCTCAATAAATAAATATGACAATTATCGAGGCTAAACTAAGTCTTCAACAAACTAATCATTATTAAGATCCCAATATATTTAGAAATATGGAATTAAACCATATTCCTACACCGCTTTTATTTTCTTATTTAGTTGAATTATAATTTTTATATTTTGTAAAAAATAATACATTTGAGCACTAATAACAAAAAACCAATAAATATATGTCAATTTGGAAAACAAAACCACTGTCAGTTTTACTAAATGAAGCGTCAGAATCCGAAAAAGGATTAAAAAGAACATTATCTTCAGCCTCGCTTGTGGCACTGGGAGTTGGCGCAATAATAGGGGCAGGACTATTTTCATTAACTGGAATCGCAGCTGCAGAGCATGCGGGACCGGCAGTAACCCTATCCTTCATATTGGCGGCTGTAGGATGCGCCTTTGCAGGATTATGCTACGCCGAATTTGCCTCAATGATTCCGGTTGCAGGTAGCGCTTACACATATTCTTATGCAACTATGGGTGAATTTATGGCTTGGATCATCGGTTGGGACTTGGTGCTTGAATATGCGCTTGGGGCAGCGACAGTTGGTGTCAGTTGGTCTCGTTACCTCCTTGAATTATTAAGCAAATATGGAATACACCCCAATCCCAATTTTCTTTGTTCCCCCTGGGAAACATTAACCTTGGGAGACGGAACAGTGATAGACGGCGGCTATTTTAACTTACCCGCAGTATTAATCGTTTCCTTGCTTTCTTTGCTATTAATAAGGGGAACCAAAGAATCAGCATCCATAAATAACGCATTGGTAATCCTAAAAGTAATTGTTGTTATTATTTTTATTATTGTAGGATGGCAATTTATTGACCCTGCCAACTACGCTCCTTACATTCCACAAAATACAGGAATAAAAGGTCAGTTTGGATGGTCAGGAATTGCAGCGGGAGCGGGAACCGTTTTCTTCGCATTTATTGGTTTTGATGCCGTATCTACTGCAGCCCAAGAAGCAAAAAATCCCCAAAAAGGCATGCCGATCGGAATTCTAGGTTCCCTTGTAATCTGTACTATATTATATGTGTTGTTTGCTCACGTGATGACTGGACTTGTGCCTTACTACATGTTTGCTAATGACGCAAAACCGGCAGCGACTGCATTTGCCGTAACAGGATATGATTTCCTTCAAACAGGATTGATCGTTGCTATTTTAGCAGGTTACACATCCGTGATGCTTGTGATGTTAATGGGACAGAGCCGTGTATTCTATACTATGAGTAATGATGGCTTATTACCCGCTTTTTTCGGCGAAATTCACGCAAAATTCCGTACACCATGGAAAACAAACATTTTCTTCATGGTATTCGTAAGTTTATTCGCCGGTCTAGTACCAGTGAGTGATTTAGGACATATGGTAAGTATCGGTACTTTATTAGCTTTCGTTTTAGTTTGCTTCGGTATTCTAGTAATGCGTAAAAAAATGCCCGATGCACCTAGATCATTTAAAACACCTTTCGTACCATATGTGCCTGTTGCCGGTATTTTGGTTTGTCTGTATTTAATGTATTCACTTCCTTACGAAAGTTGGATTCGATTGGTACTATGGATGGGAATTGGAGTAGCCCTTTATTTTGTCTATGGCAAGAAACATAGCAAATTAAACAATCCGCAAAAATAATTTTTTTATAGAATTGCAAAGGGACCATAAAGTAACAATTTACTTTATGGTCCCTTTTTTTATACAGCACTTTAAAAACTCTACAAATCGAATACCGAGCTTCTTTTTGCCCTAATCAAATCCTTAAGCCGAATCCAGAAAGCTAGTGTTAAATATACACCAAACCATAATCCCGCGGTGACGAACGATATGTAAATAAAAAACAGACGAACACTTGTTACTCGCATACCCAATTTATCAGCCAATCGCGAAGAAACGTGGAACCCATATTTTTCAAAGAAATATTTAAGCTTTATTACTTTAGGCAACTTTTTGTCTGATTGTATCTTTTGCATATGCAAAAATACTGAATTTTATAATAGACTCCTTTTATTAATTATTCTTCAACAATTCCATTCCGATGGCACATTCCAAACACTTGCTTTTGTTACAGTACTCGTTTTTGAGCTGCAACAGGGACTGGGTTTCAAAAGCGCTTGTTGATTTTATTCCAAAGGAACTAAACTTCCCTATAATGGCATTCTTCTCTGGCGAGATTTCATTTATCAATTCAATCAAATTTTCAGAATTTTCTTTTCCTTGGCTTTTTGCAAATGCAAATAAAACTGGTATTATAGTATTTATGACAATCAAATCGATGAACGATTTCGAAAGCATTTTTTTCTTCATCGTACTTTTTTTGTCAAACTGATAATGCTCTTGCCAATAATCCGAGGCATCAACTTTAAAGAGCCCATAAATGGAAGCGAGAGAATCAATTGCACTTATTTTAGAAAATAGATTTTGCTCCATATGGTACAAACTCGCTAATTGGGAAAGGCGTATCGTCGGGAAATTATCCGGACGATGCTTAAAAAACTGAACTGGCTCGAATGAACTTTTTTCTATTTGGTGTTTATCCGATAAATAGTCAAACCTGAATTTCAAATTACTGTAGTAGTTGTCTTGCTTTTCGCCGTCCAACAAACCCGCGTTGCCAAACAATAATGCCTCCAAATTCTCTCGCTCGAAGCTTTCCTTTCTGATGATTGAAAACGGGATGGAACTGGCGATTTTAAAGAAAATATCCCCATTTGTATTGAGGCCAAAGTTTTTTGCCAAAAGACAAAACAAAACGGCTTCCCAATCATTATTGGTCTGTGCCAATAACTCGTCTATGGGTTCTGATTTTCGCTCCAGCCGTTCAAAAAACAGGCGCTCTTGCCAATTCCTGACCACAAAACCATCTATTGTATTGAGTTGCTTTTCGCAAAAAATCCAGGATTTTGGCGTTATCAATAACTGATAATTATCCAATGCCTTTTTGTCGACGTAATTTTTTAGCTCTAAAACGGGAATTTCGATATTGTTTTTTCTGAAAATCTCGGTGTCATGTTCCCAAACCACATGAAGAATGACGTTTTCATAAGCCGTATCTTTTTCGTGATGATGCACATACCAATCCGATGACTTAAGGTGTATTTCAACATTACCGGCCCATTTTTGGTCACCAATTGTTATCTGGGCATTGAAGAAATCAGGGCCGGCCAACTCCAGGTATTGGCCCACATTACTGATGGTAATATCCTCACTATTACAAGTTTTTAGATTTAGAGCGTCGAACTTCTTAAATTTCCAGAGATAGTGCAGAAAATCTTCCTTCATCGTAAAACCTTGTTAATGAGCAACTAAAGTAATAAAAAAAAGTGCAGCTTTACCGTTTTATGTAAATTGTTTCATCTCTGGTGACGATTACCGCAACATATACAATTTGGCGCAAGCCCTGGCATCTGACAAAGCCTCATGGTGATTTAAGGCAATTTTCATCTCCCTGCAACAGTCGCTTAATTTAGTCGGTTTTAGTCCTTTGGCTTTGTAGATTTTCACGGTACATTGCCAACGGGTGCCAATATTCAAATCGTCATAGTTTAAATTATACAGTGCCATTGATTTAGCCAAAACATTCCTGTCAAAACTCTCATTGTGCGCCACTACAACCCTGTTTTGAAGTCGTTTTTGTATTTCGGGAAACACTTGGGCAAATGACTTTGCATTGACAGTATCACGCGGATATATACCATGTACTTTAATCGTAAAGGGAGAATAAATATTATTCGGTGGTTTGATTAAGGTAACAAACTCATCGACAATTACTCCGTTTTCCACGGTAACAATACCCACTGAACAGGGATGGAATGCGGTTGCGGTTTCAAAGTCTATTGCAGTAAAGGTCATTTGTATTTCAGGTTTTTGTAATGATTTCAGATCCACAAAAATACTATCAATTATGCAAGTTCAAAGCATTCAGCAACTTTCTTTTCATTTCGTCCTGTAAATTTTTGAGGCATAAAACTTTTACCTCTGCACGGATTGGGATTCTTTGAGTATTGCGTTTAGATGTGAAACAAAAATCCCGCACGGTTAAAAAAAAACCTTGCGGGACTATATGTGAAATAAATTCGTCATATAACCTTATTTTATCGACCCGATAATGTCATATTTCGTTACAATATGGTGTTTTCCATTGCCTAAATCAATCAAAACGGCAGCATTTTCCCTGCTGAATAATTTAGAAACCTCTTCAATGGTCGTTCCCAATTGCACGATAGGATACGGATTCCCCATGATTTCCCTAATCGGTCTCTCGGCAGAATTTTTATCGCTAACGTAACTTTGAAACAAGTCGGATTCGTCAAGAGACCCAACAAATCCGGTAATGTCCATTACGGGAATTTGTGAAATTTTATACTTACGCATTCTTTCGATAGCATGTGACACCAATTCTTCAGTACGCGCTACGATTAATGGTTTATCGATATGGTCTTTAATTACATCCTCTGCTTTTGTTACTTCTTCCTCCAGAAAACCTCTTTCGCGCATCCAGTCATCGTTATACATTTTACCTACATAACGACTCCCTGAATCATGGAATAAAGCAACGACAACATCTTCTGGTTTAAAATGCTCTTTTAGCTGCAACAATCCCTTTACAACCGCTCCGGCAGAATTCCCTGCAAAAATGCCCTCTTCAAGCGCAATTTTACGGGTGTAAACCGCGGCGTCCTTGTCGGTTACTTTTGTGAATCCGTCAATCAATGAAAAGTCGACATTTTTGGGCAATATGTCTTCCCCAATTCCTTCTGTTATATAAGAATAGATTTCGTTTTCGTCAAAAACTCCAGTTTCATGGTATTTTTTGAATACGGAACCGTAAGTATCGATACCCCAAATCTTAATGTTTGGATTCTTCTCTTTCAGATATTTTGCAATCCCTGAAATGGTCCCTCCCGTCCCCACTCCAACGACGAAATGAGTTATTTTACCTTCTGTTTGCTCCCAAATTTCAGGACCCGTTTGTTCGTAGTGTGCCAATGCATTTGAAGGATTGTCATACTGGTTCACGTACCATGAATTAGGTGTCTCTTCTGCCAATCTTTTGGATACGGAATAATACGATCGAGGGTCAGTTGGCTCCACATCCGTAGGGCATACTACCACTTTAGCCCCAACCGCGCGAAGGATATCCATCTTTTCTTTGGATTGCTTGTCTGAAATCACGCAGATCAGCTTGTAGCCTTTTATGATTGCAACCAAAGCCAATCCCATTCCTGTATTCCCTGAAGTTCCTTCTATTATTGTGCCTCCAGGCTTTAATCTCCCGTCAGCTTCTGCATCAGCTATCATTTTTGTAGCCATCCTGTCTTTTGCAGAATTCCCTGGATTAAAAGACTCTATTTTAGCCAGCACTAATGCATCTATTCCCTCGGTTACTTTGTTTAACTTCACTAAGGGCGTATTGCCTATTGTACCTAATATATTTTCTGCGTATTGCATTTAATTATACTTTTAAAATTCTTATTTGTGATAAATATTTTTGCAAAGATAGCATTTTGTTATAAAAACACTCCCATTTAACACTTTTGCGTTCGTGATAATAGCGGCATCCTTTTCTTGCTTCCTTTAAGCAAGGAAAGATATAGCGGATAGCACGATAAAACGCCCAAGGAAAAATTTAAACGGTATTCAAGTTAATTGAAGAAATTCCAGATTAAACCAAACCGGATGGTGAAATCGCGATACGGATTGTTGGGTGCCGAATAGAAATTGTTTCCGGTAAATGAGGAATTAAAATGTTCCGCCTTGAAATAGATTCTGGTTCTTTGAATCCGTGCATTGATGAAAAAATCAAGATTTGGATAACTTCCGATTTCTTTTTTGTCTTGAATGAAAAACTCCCCGATTACCGGATTGTAGTCATTGGCCAAATATTTCGTGAAATAATTGAACGTAATTCCTGTTTGCAAAAACAAGGCCTTCTTAAACAGGTAATTGGTATAATAAAGGGTGTTTCTGGTTACAATTTCAGGAACATTTAAAATAGCATCGTTTTGATCTGTTTTTTGATACAAAACGGTATTGTCTAAAGCGAACCTTCCGAAAGCTATTTCCTTGTTAAGCTTTACCGATACGTAATTTATGGTGTTGCCGTACTGTTTTGGAGTGACGATCTGCTGGCTTTCGTCAGTTGCAGTGTTTTCAAAATACAAATGGTCATCGAGCGTCATAAACTGAACTGATGCTTCGATCCAAGGAGTTGCGGCGTTGGCTGTAATCGAGTTTATTTTTTCGTTTTTAAAATCGTTGTACCAGTTGTAATTCACGTAACTGCTCTGATAAAGGTTGTAATTATCGTTAGGCAATTTGTTCAAGTTTTGGTAACCGAATGAAAATTGATAGTCATCATTAAAATCATAGTTCAACTTGGCGTCCATATTTGATAACGACTGATTGGTTATTGATCTTGAGTACAAGAATTTCCCGTTCCAATTGTTTTTTTGATAATCATATTGACCTCCCACACTATTTATATTTCGCGTCAGTGAAGCCGGAACGGTTCTATCGTCGAAAATCAATATCTTATTGTAATAATAGTTGCTCCTGAAATCGTCGGCAAAAAAGTGAAATTTTCCGAGGGTAGTGTTTTCATAAATCAATCCCAGTTTATTATACATTTTATTGTAATGCGTTTGGTCATTGATTCCCGATGTCACGAAAGAATTGCCAAATCTATAAACCGTGGTCGAACCAACAGTGGAAGGAACCGTTAGCTGATTGAATTCGAAAAATTTATTCTCGTAATTGAACTGGTGGGCGACATACAAATTGTTCTCCCCTTTTTTTGAATTGACTCTAAAAAAATGGTCCAAAAACACTCGTTTCCCTTTCAGAAAAGACTTGGCATCGTTGAGATATACCTCAAGTCTTTGTCTGTTATCATACTTCGGGTCTTCATTTTCGAAATCAGAAATCGTAGTAACTCCTCCGTTCTCTTCATTTAAAATGTCCTGATACGTGAAATGCGCATTGGCAAAATAGCGTTCGTTTTTAGTGTTATAACTTGTCGTGAACCTGAAATTTCCCGTACTGGCGAGTTGGTTTATATACTTGCCCTCAGAACGCAATCCCTTATAGGCAATCGAAAAATTCAGTCTTGGATTAATGTTTAAAGTAAAAAAGGCGTCGAGAGTTTGTCCCTTCTTCATAACCGATTTGAAATACAATTCTGTTACAGGAGTGGCCACGGAACTGTACCTTATATCATTGGCTTCCAAAAAATTAAAATGTTTTGCCTTGAAACCAAATTCCGGATAAGGGGAAAACTCCGTCAAACTGTGTTGCAAGGTATTGTAAGTTTGGCCTTCATTGGCAAAGGGCAACAGCCCAAAGATATCTTTTCTCAGATAATTAAAACTATATTCCCTTTGAATGGTAAGTGAAGTATCCAGATAAGTGGTGTCACGTTCTATCGAAATAAATCGATACATGTCCATGGTAGCCACTTTTGGGGTATTGCCGTTTTTTAATGTGTCCGATTGTCTCTGATATTTATTGTTGTTTGAATCATCGCCCTGTTTTATTTGGGAAAACAGCATTGTTGGCAATACTAAAAAATATAAAAAAAAGAGTATTCTCATTTGGACGAAGGTATAATTAGGCTATTATTTTCAAGCAAAGGTAAATGATAAAAACATATAAAAAAACACCTTAATTTATTGGTTTAACACAGCAAATGTTGCTATCATGCTTTATTCCGAAAAAAAATATAATATTTGTCGTCTGTAAAACCTTTTGCTATGCTTCAACATAATTTTTCGGACTTTTTGCTGGAAACCGGAACCGACGAAGCGGGCCGCGGATGCTTGGCAGGACCCGTAACTGCAGCCGCCGTTACACTTCCCGTTTTTCTTCCCGTGAAGGGGAAAAACAAAAACAAATCATTCCGCAGCTTTTACGAACTGATCAACGATTCCAAGTTACTCACCGAAAAGACAAGAGAAAAACTCAAACCAATCATCGAAGAAATCGCAATTAGTTTTTCCGTAACACATCTTGAACCCTTGGTAATTGACCAGATTAATATTTTGAATGCCTCGATAAAAGCAATGCAGGAATGCGTCTTGAAACTTGAGCCACAACCGGAGTATATTATTGTTGACGGAAACGCTCCATTTATCCACAAAAACGGAATAAAAAATAAGGCTGGGAAAATTTATACCGCAAAAGAGATCGCCATTCTTAAATCCATTCCCAGTACAAGCATCGTCCAAGGGGATGGCAAGTTCACAAGCATTGCGGCAGCATCTGTTTTAGCAAAAACCTATCGTGACGAATACATGAATCGCATTCATGAAGAGTACCCAATGTACAACTGGAAACAAAATAAAGGCTATCCTACTAAAGAACACCGGGAAGCCATAAGAAAATATGGGGTTACAAAATACCACCGAATGAGTTTTCGATTGTTGCCTGAACAGTATTCTTTTGATTTTGAGATTATCGATTAGTGATTTCAGTTTTCTCAAATGTAGCCTCAAAAAGATTGGAGAAATGTTTCAGGATTTTTTCTTTCGCTTCTTCCTCGTTCACTTTTTCAACCCCAAGTTCCACGTTTAATGTAGTTACCGCTTTTCCGCGAATCCCACATGGAATGATATTGTCAAAGTATCCCAAGTCAGCATTTACGTTTAAGGCGAATCCGTGCATGGTCACCCAGCGCGAGGCACGAACACCCATGGCGCAAATTTTTCGTGCAAACGGCGTCCCCACACCAAGCCAAACGCCAGTTTCGCCTTCGCTCCTGCCACATTCCAAACCATATTCTTGAAGAGTAAGGATAATGGCCTCTTCCAGGAAACGCAGGTATTTGTGAATATCCGTAAAGAAATTTTCTAGGTCAATTATAGGATAGCCCACAATTTGTCCTGGTCCGTGATAAGTAATGTCACCGCCACGATTTATTTTGTAAAAAGTGGCTCCTTTGGCTTCGAGTTGCTTTTCAGATAACAGTAAGTTGGTTAAATCGCCACTTTTGCCCAAAGTATATACGTGCGGATGTTCCACAAAAAGAAAGTAATTTGGAGTTTCAAGATTGAGGTCCTCTCTCCTATTTCTGATTTTCAGGTCAACGATTCCTTTGAACAGTTCCTCTTGGTATTCCCAAGTTTCCTTGTAGTCTTTATTTCCTAAATCTTGAAGTTGGATAGTTTTGTTCATTTCTTTTTAGAGGTGCAAAAATTTTGAGCTACAAAGGTACAAAGTTTTAGATTGAAGTTGCAAAGGTTAAAACGAGGCTAAAACTGTTCTTCTAAGATCACTTCTACATTTGTGCTTTCTGGATTTTGCAAACAATCCGATATCAGGAATTGCAGTTCCATTGATTTTTCGTCGTCACTAATTTTAGCATTTGTATTAGAAACCGATTTAATTTTACGGGGAAAATGATACCTCAAAACATAGGGTTGATTGATTTTGAAATTCGCCAGTCTGGTCTTGTACCCTTCAATTAATTTCTGTTGTTTTTTCAACTCCGCTACATCGGTAATCTGTACGGTTCTTTTGAAAAGACTTCCGTCAAAAGTATAACTTACACCGTAATAATGTTCTTCTGCGGTCAGGGCGTAATTGTGCTCCAAGTCATCCGCATATTCCTGGGTTTTGTACAAATCAGCAACTGCTGAAATATTGCAGAAGCTTTGTGAAATTTTTGTTCGAAATTCCTTGTCGTAGGAACTTTTCTTGATGTGGACATTTACGTCGGCATATTTTTGGAAAATGGCTTTTTCGGATGCTGGAAGTCTCGAGAATGTCTCCGAATATTTTATTATGAAATCCCTGAATACGTAGGTCGTATCCTCAAATTTTTCTTCCTTGGAATAATTCTCGCCCGCCAGTTGCATGTAACTGTGCTCGTCGCGCAGCGATTCCGTTTCAATGGTTCCACCTCCGTCAGCATTGATGTGAATGGTTTCCGTGACCTGACAACTTGTGGCAAGTGCAATAAAAAGCAGGTAAAAACAGTATTTCATTTTTTTATCATTCGGATTTAAGCTTTCAAATATACTATGAATTAAATCGTAATTCTTACAGTTTAACAAAATGTTCTTACAAATACCATTCGCACTAAAATAGTCCCGATTACTTCACTTTTTTTATATTTTTAATCGGAGTTCAGTGAACTTCGTTTGCAGCGATATCCCACACCTTTTTTTGGTGTGGATAAAGCGAATAGCGGGACGAATCGTGCTTGTAAAAGCTATTGTTTCTGCTCCTCAATTCAGCCAATTTAATAATGTAACATTCCAACTTCATGACTTTGCAACTTTCAGACAGAAAGACTATCTTTGCCCTCTTAAAATCAGCATAAAATGGCATTATCCGAACAAGAAATACTTCGTAGAGAAGCACTCACAGAATTGCGCAAATTAGGAATCGATCCTTATCCGGCCAACGAATTTGTAACTACCGCTTATTCAGGCGATATACTTGCCGATTTCGAGAAATACGAAGGAAAGGAAGTGGTTCTTGCAGGCCGATTGATGGGGAAACGCATCATGGGGAAGGCTTCGTTTGCAGAATTGAAAGATGCTGAAGGACGAATCCAAATTTATGTTTCCAGAGATGACATTTCGGATGATGAGGAAAAAACGATGTACAACGTAGTTTTCAAAAAACTGTTGGATATTGGCGATTTTATTGGTGTTCGCGGAACTGTTTTCAAAACGCAGGTGGGCGAAATCTCTGTCCATATTTATGGCTTGGCGGTTTTGGCGAAAGCCTTGAAACCACTTCCTGTAGTGAAAACGGATGCTGACGGAAAAACGCATGACGCATTTGCCGATCCTGAACAAAGATACCGTCGTCGTTATGTAGACTTAACGGTTAACGACCACGTGAAAGAAACGTTTATCAAGAGAACGAAAATGTTCAATGCGATGCGTTCTTTCTTTAATGACAAAGGATACCTTGAAGTGGAAACGCCAGTTTTGCAACCGATTCCTGGTGGTGCTGCGGCGAGACCTTTTATCACACACCATAACTCTTTGGACATGCCATTATACATGCGTATCGCCAATGAATTGTACTTGAAAAGATTGATTGTAGGTGGGTTTGAAGGGGTGTATGAATTCTCGAAAAACTTCAGAAATGAAGGAATGGACAGAACGCACAACCCAGAATTTACCGCGATGGAAATATATGTAGCCTACAAAGACTACAACTGGATGATGCGTTTCACCGAAGACTTGCTGGAGCATTGTGCTGTTGCGGTTAACGGAACGAGCGAAGCGACTTTTGGAGAGCACAAAATCGATTTCAAAGCGCCTTATGCCCGCGTGACGATGACGGATTCCATCAAGCATTTTACCGGCTTTGATATTTCTGGTAAAAATGAAGTGGAATTATACGACGCAGCAACAGCAATGGGCATTGTTGTGGATGCAACGATGGGAAAAGGAAAGCTGATTGATGAGATTTTTGGCGCCAAATGCGAAGGAAACTATATCCAACCTACTTTCATCACGGATTACCCGAAGGAAATGTCTCCGCTTTGTAAACAACACAGAGACAATCCGGAATTGACGGAACGTTTTGAATTGATGGTTTGCGGTAAAGAAGTGGCAAACGCCTATTCTGAATTGAATGACCCTATTGACCAAAGAGAGCGTTTCGAGGAGCAAATGAGATTATCTGAAAAAGGCGATGATGAAGCGACCGGAATAATCGATGAAGATTTCTTGAGAGCCTTAGAATACGGAATGCCTCCCACTTCCGGATTAGGAATTGGAATGGACCGTTTGATGATGTTCTTGACCAATAACTCATCTATACAAGAAGTGTTGTTCTTCCCACAAATGAGACCCGAGAAAAAACAAGTTCAGGTGGAACTTGAAGATGATGAGAAACTGATCGTTGCTTTATTGCAAATCAATGACAACCAAATGGAATTTGGATTACTGAAAATCAAATCTGAATTGAGCGGCAAAAAATGGGACAAAGCCATGAAAAACCTTTCTTCTTTAGGATTGACCGAAGTGGTTGTTGTGGGAGACAGCAAAGCCTGCCGATTGAAACAGTAATTTCAATAAAATTATATATTAAAGAAAAGGAGCTTCAATTGAAGCTCCTTTTTTGTGTTTAAAGAATTCAGAAAAGAAAACACAACGGTATTGAGCATTAAAATATTAACCGTACAATAACTTTTTGAATTTGCATCACTCTTATGTATATTTGGCTTTAATAAACATAGTAAATGTTATTCAACAGTTTCATTTTTTTCTTTTTCCTTTTTCTGGTACTTTCTGTATTTTACTCTTTAAAAAATCAACTATTAAAAAAATACTGGCTATTATTATCTAGTTTCTTCTTTTACGGATATTTTAATTGGAAACTACTGGGAATCCTGCTACTCTGTATATTTTTTAACTATTATATTGCTTTATTGATTACGGATGCAAAGAAAGTATTTAAACATTGCCTGACAATAGGAATTGTTTTCAACCTAATGCTATTAATATTCTTTAAGTATTTTAACTTTTTTATTGATTCATTTGATGAAATTGCAAAAATTTTAGGTTTTACAATCACTCCATTTTACCTCAATATTGTTTTACCGATAGGTATCTCATTTTATGTTTTTAAAGCCATAGCATACTTGATAGATGTTTCTAGAAAAGAAATCGAACCCACAAAAAAAATAGTGGATTTCGCACTTTACCTTAGCTTTTTTCCTCAATTAATTGCTGGTCCAATTCAACGAGCTAATTATATTTTCCCTCAATTATCTTCCTCGTTAACTCCCTCCAAAACACAACTAAATGACGCTTTTTTTTTAATCTCCATAGGTTTATTTCAAAAAACAATGATTGGTGACGCTTGCGGAAAAATGGTAGACCCCATCTTTTTTGATTTGAGTAAATATTCTTCCTTTGAAATTACAAGTGCTGTTTTATTATTCACGTTTCAGATATATGCCGATTTTGCAGGATATTCAAATATAGCGAGGGGATTGGCAAAACTATTTGGTATGGAATTGACAATCAACTTTAAGCAACCTTATCGTTCTAAAAATGTAAAAGAGTTTTGGAGCAGATGGCACATTTCTTTATCCACTTGGCTACGAGACTATTTATACATTCCTCTGGGCGGCAATAGAAAAGGAAAATTTATAGTATATCGTAATATAATAATAGTAATGTTATTGGGCGGACTGTGGCATGGAGCTGGATGGAATTTCATATTATGGGGATTATATCATGCTTTATTATTAATGATTTATCACAGTACCAAATCAGTCTCTTTACCAAAGTATTTAAACAACATGGTTACTTTTATTGCAATTGTAATTGGTTGGGGAATATTTAGATTAGAAAACTTTGATCAATTTAGAGTTTTCATAGAACAAATTTCCGTGATGGATTTGGGTGATTTTTATGGGCGATTTATAAAAATGATCTTAACCTATGGGGGAGTTTTGTTTTTAATAGATTGGCTCCAAATAAAATATAAAAACGATGCGATTTTCACAGATTTTAAGAATCAGCCATTTGCTTTTGGAGTAACAGCCAGCTTATTTGTTGTAAGTTTGTTTTATATTCTAACCAAAGATTCTTCTCCTTTTATCTATTTTCAATTTTGAGAACCTTTCTATATAAAATACTAAGTTTTATTGTTGGATTTTTTCTAATAACTGTTTGTATTGAAGTATTTTTAAAATTCAGTGAAATTAAACTTCCTTTTAAAACGTTAGACCCAAAAATCGGCAAAACTTACCAATCAAATTCCCTTATCAATGAGACAAAAGAGGGTTTTTATATGGGAAAAACGAATGAATACGGATTTATTGGAAACATAAATAAAAAAGAAAACACATTTCGAATTGCCTTATTTGGAGATTCTTTTACTGAGGGCTTCCAAGTCTTCGAGCCTTACAAATTTTCAAGAGTCTTAGAGAAGTCGATAAATGAAAATTCAAAGCTTAAAGTTGAGATTCTAAATTTCGGAATTAGTAATGTTGTGCTGCCTGAAATATATATTAGAAAAAAGAGACTCGCTGAAAAATTCGATATTGATTTATTTGTTTATGTTTTTGATAGTTATGATTTTTTCTTTCAGCCTGAAGGCATTTTAAATAGCGTTGAACTAATAGAAAAAGACAATGGCTTATCTATTATCCCCAATACATCTAAGTCCTATCAATTATATCAAAAAGCAAAACCTATTATTGACAACAGTTCTTATATAAATTTCGCTTTTGATGGCTATTTATTAGTTCGAAGAGGACAAGCTTTTCCTAAGCTGTTCGACAAATTATACTCTGGGAATACGGTCAATAATTCTACAGGAATTTCAAATAATCCATTTGAAAATTTAACACCAAAGTACCTGAAAATAATTTCAGAAATGGCAAAAGACAACACCGTTTTTATATTTCGAGAAAATGCAGATGGAAAATTAAAATCTACGATAGCACCTTATAATATCCCGATAATAGAAACAGAAGAAGTTTTAAACAATTTAAGACAGAATGGCGTTAATCCCTATTATTGGGAATCTACACAAACTATTGGGCACTTTAATTACATGGCTAATCACGCCTTTGGAAATTATATTAGTGATAAATTAGTCCCTTTTATAAAAAAGAAATGATTTTTTTATTTTGACTTTCCTTCTATCGAAGTTATCAAAATTTTAATCAAAAACAGCTTTAGGTTTAAAAAAACAATTTCTTAATGTATCCTTGTGGAAAGCTTATCAGCTTCATTATTCAAATAATATAAACGCATTTTAAATTTACCTGTAAATAGTCACAAACTATTGATGATGTTCTTGACCAATAACTCTTCTATTCAAGAAGTGTTGTTGGTCCCGCAAATGAGACCTGAGAAAAAACAAGTTCAGGTGGAACTTGAAGATGATGAGAAACTGATCGTTGCTTTATTGCAAATCAATGACAAGCAAATGGAATTTGGTTTACTGAAAATCAAATCTGAATTGAGCGGCAAAAAATGGGACAAAGCCATGAAGAACCTTTCTTCCTTAGGGTTGACTGAAGTGGTAGTTATGGGAGACAGCAAAGCCTGCCGTTTGAAAGAATAATTTCAAGAACATTATATATAAAAAAAGGAACTTCAATTGAAGTTCCTTTTTTTTTACGTATGTCATCACTTTCTATAATTCCCTTTCGGCAAATAATAAAGCCAACTAAAACCTATCAAAAACAAAATCAGGGATGCAATAAATGCGGGAATGAGAATTTCTCTATTATTATCTAAAGCATTGTTCAACGAAGCATACAGCAACCAGATCTGAATAGTCACATTTAATATTAAAATGAATATCAGAGTCGAAAGAATGTTATTTAGCTTGTTGGGATTGGCTTTGTTCTGGCTTGTTCTAAAATTACTCATAACAATTGAAATTTAATTATTTCTGATTCCTAACTCAATACTTTTTCTTCGGATGCTTTTACGTAAATGTCGTTGTCTTTAAAAAAAACTTCCAGTTTAGGTAAAGCCCTTGGTGGAGGTCCAGCAATTACATCACCAGTCATTGCGTCAAACGAACCTTCATGACAGGGACAATGAATGACGCCAGTTCCCGGCTTGTAGAAAACCGAACAAGACAGGTGGGTACATTTTTGTTCATAAGCCTTGTAGTCACCATTTTCGAGGTGAATCAAGATATATGGAATAGTACTTCCTTCGATTACAAAAGCTCGCGTTCCTCCTACGGGAACCTCGTCTTGCTTACAAACAAAATGTTCGCCAGCCACTTCTTCCTTGGGAAGTAAATAAGCTTTGGCAGCTACCAAACCACTACCAACCATTAATCCTCCTGAAACAAGCGTTAGGAATTTTGCAAAATCACGTCGACTTACCTGTGTGGCCTCTTGTTTTAAAATTGGAAAGTCTTTTTTCCAGTTTTTATTTAAATTATCTTCTTTTGACATTTTTTAAAGTTTAAAGTTCCATGTTTAAAGTTTCATGTTTAAAGTTGTACTGCTAACTTTTCACGATTCACTTTTCACGACTAATATATTATCAACTCAGTGCTGCCTTTTGGCATCATAATATTCACTTTGGTATTTACAATCTCTTTACCAAAAACAAAAGTGTTTACAGCTGAACTGTTCGGACGCATTTCTTCGATTTCTGCTTTTGTACCGTAGAATAACGCCCCACTTGGGCAAACGGTCGCACACATTGGTTTTTTCCCTACGCTAGTTCTATCATAACACATGGTACACTTCATCATCAGGTCATACTCTTCGATCTTCTTTGGCACACCAAAAGGACAAGCGATCACGCAATTTGAACAACCGATACATCTTTCGGTATTGGCAGTATGAACGATTCCGAATTCATCTTTTGATATCGCATCTGCCGGGCATACACTGGCGCAGACAGGATCGTCACAATGCATACACACCTGAACTGTAGTTTGGACAGTTGAAGCACGATCGACGTAATTGACATGAATCATGGAGTCCTGCCCGTTTGTTTCACATTCAGCGCAAGCCAATTCACAAGCTTTACAACCAATGCAGCGTTGCATATCCACAAAAAACTCTTCATTTGTATTGAAACTGGTATAGTTCATATTTTAGCTTTTTTATAGATTAAACACTGGCATAAGCCTTAGATTCCTTAGATGGCGCTGCGATTTCTTTGAGCGGTTCTAAATGACAGGCGCAAACCTTAAATTCCGGTATTTTGGAAATCGGGTCTAAAGTACCCGGTGTCAGTTGATTTGCCGATTTTTTTCCGGACCAATGGTAAGGTATAAAAACAGTATCTTCTCTAATCGTTTCTACTATGTTGGCGGGAAAAACCCCTTCACCTCTTCGAGTAGAAACTTTAACCAGCTCTCTTTGTTGAATGCCGTATTGCTTAGCCAAATTAGGATGAATCTCTAATAATGGCTCCGGAAACTGATCCACAAGCTTACCAATTCTACGTGTTTGTGTTCCGCTTAAATATTGAGATACAACACGACCTGTAGTTAAAATCACAGGATAATCCGCATCGGTCACTTCACCCGGAAGCTTATACGGTGCCGGATTAAAATGCGCTTTCCCGTCGGGCGTTTTGAACTTTTTATCTTCCCATAAACGTGGGGTTCCCGGATGATCTTCCGTCGGACATGGCCAAAACACCCCCATATTTTCCTCGATTCTCTTATAGGTAATTCCGTTATAATCTGCAGTCCCTCCTTTTGAAGCGACACGCAATTCATTAAAAATTGCTTCGCTGGTATCATATGTGAATTTATCTTCTTGCCCCAAACGTTTCGCCAATTCCAAGATGATAGAAGTATCGGTCCTGGCATCCCCCGGAGGAGTTACCGCCTGACGAATTCTGATCACTCTTCCTTCTGCTGATGTTGTCGTTCCTTCTTCTTCTTCTTGTAAAGAACCCGCCAAAACGATATCGGCATGGCGAGCAGTTTCGTTTAGGAAAAAATCGATACATACATAAAATTCTAATTTCTCTATGGCTTCTCTAACGTAGTTGCTATTGGGCAACGACACTAATGGATTGAAACAAATAGACAATAGCCCTTTGATTTCTCCTCTGTGAATTGCCTCGATAATTTCATAGGCCGTAAGTCCTTTTCCGGGCATATCCTTTTCATCAATTCCCCAAACACCGGAAATATATTTACGGTGCTCTGGGTTCTCGATATCTCTATTTCCAGGCAATTGGTCGCATTTGTGACCGTGTTCTCTTCCTCCCTGACCATTTCCCTGACCTGTAATGGTTCCATATCCGCAATATGGTTTTCCAATTCGTCCTGTCGCCAGAACCAAGTTAATACAGCCCAAAACGTTATCTACTCCTTTAGAATGATGTTCAATTCCGCGGGCATGAAGCAAGAAACTGGTTTTGGCTTTACCCCATAACTCAGCGGCTTCTTTTATTTTTTCTCTCTTGATTCCAGTAATTTCTTCAGCCCATTCCAAGGTATAATCCTTTACAGCATCTAAACTAACATCAAATCCAGACGTATAATTATCTATAAAATCGTGGTCGAGCATGTCGTGATCCACAAGGTATTTCAGCATGGCTCCATAAAGCGCTGAATCGGTACCCGGTTTTACATCCAAATGCACATCGGCAGTTCTTGCGAGCGGAATCATTCTTGGATCGATTACAATAAGTTTCGCTCCGCGATCTCTCGCTTTCCAGATCCAATGCGTCAATGTTGGGAACGTCTCACTGATATTGGCACCAGCCACAATAATCACTTCGGCATATTCAAGATCCGAATAAGTATTAGACGCACGATCTAATCCAAATGCTTTTTTGTTCCCCGCACCCGCACTTACCATGCACAAACGACCATTATAATCCAGGTTTTTTGTTTTTACGGCCACTCGAGCAAATTTACCCATGAGGTAACTTTTTTCATTGGTTAATGAAACGCCTGAAAGTATCGAAAAAGCATCTTTCCCGTATTTTTCCTGAATGCGTTTGATTTCCGAAACCGTTTTATCCATCGCTTCATCCCAAGAAGTAGGTTCAAAACCTTTTCCTTCTACCCTTTTTATAGGGCCTAACAAACGGTCGGGATGGTTGTTTTGCAAGTAGCGTTGTACTCCTTTTGGGCAAAGACGTCCTTCGTTAAAAGGAAATTCCATCCATGGCTCAAAACCGACCACTTTATTGCTTTTAACTAACAATTGAATTCCGCATTGCATACCACAAAAGCAACAATGTGTTTTCACCACTTCATCTGGTTCATCTCTTCCATCAAAGCCTTCTTTCGGGCTATAGTTAAGATGCGGACCAAAATCTTCTATTATTTTTTCTGCTGAAACAGGTAATTTTGCCATGTTATGTAGTTTTCTATATTTTCAATCTTGACATCGATAACGATCATTGTCAACCTGATTATTCTTTAATTATCCAAATAGATTTCCGCCGGCCTGTCTGGCTTTCAAATGGGCCTGCGCCAAACGGGATCTTTTTCCTTCAGGACTCAAATCCAAATGAGAACCACCATCCTCCATACTGAAATCAAAACCAAGTTCTTTAGTTACTGTTTTAAGGTCATTGATGTGCAAATTTGTAGCATACTCTTCTCCCGTATGTTTGCAAACCGCCATTCCTTGTTTCATCCCCTCTTTCTTATAAATATGGGCACCAATTTGCGCTGGACGTTGAATGATATGAAAGAATTTCCCAAAAGGGATCCAAATCAAAAACATAATAACAGTCACCGCATGAATTACTGCCAGGAAATCGAAAGCGAACCCTTTCATAAACTGGTAAGAATAGGTCAATCCTAAGCCAGTAACGGAGACCGCGATCAGCAAAATAAGAGGCAATAAATCCCCTTCAAATGTTTGCGTAGCTATTAACCCAGGGTTAGTCAGACGTCTTCTCAGATAATACAACGAACCCAAAATCACCAAATACGAAGACCAGTTTAACGCATGAAACGTTAAAAAGGCCATGATGGAATCCAGTTTAAACTCCATCACTTTAAAACCAAAAAAATGGGCTTCATACAACGATATGCTATTCGGAGCCATGGTGAAATGAATCCATCCAAAGGTCAAAGGAATTGTGATTAAAAATGCCGACGTACAACCAACGGCTATCATGAAATGGGCTACCCATCGGTATTTTCCCCTTGGGTAAATAAATTTCTGAAAAGCAATATTCTCAATGGTTTCTTTGGAAGCAAACCAAAAATGCGAAAACACTTTTCCTGTCACCAAATACATAATTCCTCTCTTAAAATAAATCCATGTGGGTGGCCTTTGCAACCAAACAGAATAACGGTATACAATGCCAAAAAAAGCGAATACCGTCCCAAATAAATAAGTGATTAAGGCGGCATCAAAATTCTGCAGATTTCTGGAACCAAAAAACACCAACACAACAGAGAATATTGACATTCCAGTGGCTATAAGCAGGGCTTTGGTATTAAAAGTTCTATTTTTCATTTCTTTAAAATTTAATAAAGTATATAACTATGTCATTTCGTTAAGAAACCTACAAGGCCCGAAAACCTTGTAGGTATATAAAAGAATTTTTATTTTAAAACGAAAGCGAGCTTGATTTTCAAAGCCTTTAAACCACCGATTGATCCCTGTAGCTAATATAGTAAAAAGAATCAAGCCAACTAAAAATTGTGTCGCACCACCAGTAGCGGTAATGCTATTTCCAATTAAAGACGCAAAAATAAATGGTCCGAATGCCTCAATTGCCGCTGTCCACCTAATAACCCGAGCTGCCTGACGCTGATTCTCAGAAAAGATAATAGGATACTGTCCAAGCGCACCCACATTACCAATACCTGTGAAGAAGAGCATCATTGCAAACATTGGAAATTGCCCCATGCTTGTGGGCGCAGCGCCCTCTTTCCTAATAAAAAACCTATAAATCCACTTACGGATTATCCACTTCTCTTTTAGGCCCTTGGTAATACCACCAGTTCAGAATTAAGCAAAGGAAATAATAAACTGCAAAACCGTATAATGCATACTCAGGCGTTCCTGCTGTTACTTGCTGTCCAAATACATTAGGAATAATAAACGCTCCATAAGCAGCAATTGCAGCCGTCCAACCTAATACTGGCCCTGCTTTTTCTTTACTGAAAATGTAAGGAATACTTCTAAAAGTCGACCCGTTCCCAATACCAGTTGTTAAAAATAGAACCATAAATGCCCCGAAAAATGGCCACCAATACGATTCTGGAGTTTCAGAACCCCTTGCTTGCACAACATAATAGGCAACGGTCAATGCAGCTATAATTTGAAAAATAGTACTCCACATTGTAATTTTAGCACCACTATTAACTTTATCAGCAAGAATTCCTCCTATTGGTCTAACCAAAGCCCCAAACATTGGCCCTAAGAATGCCCAAAGCATAATGTTAGGTGCATTAGGATTTACCCATTCTGGATCTAATGGATTTGAATACACAAATATATCTTGCGCTAATTTTGGGAACACCATAGAAAACCCAATGAAAGAACCGAAAGTCATGGTATAGATAATCGTCATTATCCAATTGTGCTTGTCACCAAGGATAGAAAATTGTTTATTAAGATTCTCTTTTATATCACCTGTAGTTCCATATTTCATTAATAAAACGGTTATAACTATTACCATAGGAAGAACAATCCACATCGCAGCATCTTTCATTCCAAAAGAATCCCAAGGAATACCAATTAACATGAAAGCACCAATACCAGCCGCTACCAAGCCTAACAGTATCATATACAATGTTTTTGAAACTCCTTTAGCCGTGTCAGGCATGCTCGGAGTTCCTGTAGATACATTGTTCATCCCAAAAAATGCCGCTAAAGAAGCTAATACAATAAGTGGAACCCAAATCCATGCTGCATTTTGCATTCCTTCAAAAGGAGCGCCTTTTGCAGTTGCAATTGCACCAGCAGTACCACCAAATAAAGAGAATGTTACTATAAAAGGAATCGTTTTTTGCATAACTGCAACTCCTAAATTACCAAGTCCTGCATTCATTCCCAATGCATATCCTTGCGCTTTTTTTGGAAAAAAGAAAGATATATTACTCATTGACGAAGAGAAATTACCTCCACCAAGTCCAGACAATAAAGCCATAATTGCAAAAAACATATATGGTGAATTAACGTCCGACAATGCTATTCCTGTTCCTATTGCTGGAATAAGTAACAAGGCGGTTGTTATAAAAACTACATTTCTCCCTCCTCCTAATGATATTAAAAAAGAGTTAGGCAATCGTAAAGTTGCCCCAGCTAACCCTGCAATTGCCGGCAAAGTATAATACAGGTTATTTACTTCTTTCAAAGCATTTATATATTCGTCAGATCCGGCAACTAGTCCGTGGGTCATTCCGAAATTGAAACCAAAATCTTTCATGTACTTTATAAGTACTCCCCACATAATCCATACAGAGAATGCGAGTAATAATGCAGGAATAGAACTCCATAGATTCCTATTTGCGATCTTTTTTCCTGTAGATTCCCAAAAACCTTGGTCTTCAACGTTCCAATCTTTAATATTTACTGACATAAAATTATTATTTTTAAATTTAAAACTAATTTGGCAGAATGTGCTTTATGACTTTCGACATTAAGACTTTTTCGCGTCTCCTTTAATGGTTAATATGTTCGATATCTCTCGTAAATCCAGGGGTTTTCTTTCTAAGGATTTTAATGATGGTTTTGTGCATCCAAATCAAACAAGCGCTTGAAATGACAAATATAAACAGCCAGGAACTCGTCCAAAGTCCAGTGAAATTTAATAGGTAGCTAAATATGATAGGCCCAAAAAAACCGCCTAATCCTCCAATCAATCCTACCATCCCACCTACAACTCCCACTTCATTCGGGAAGTATTCCGGGATGTGTTTATACACCGCCGCTTTACCGATTCCCCATGAGATTCCGATCATTACCACCAAAATAACATACACCCACATATTGGCTGCAAATTTGATTTGGGTAACTCCTTTGGCTAATAATTCTTTCTTGCTAACGGCCTGATTTTCTTTTACAACAATCTCTTGCCATGAGGTTTTAACCGGTAAAATGGACGAATCCGTCAGGGGGACATCAACTTTTGGTTTAACCTTATAATCATTATTATTCAGCACTAATCCCGATGGAGTAACTTTGGTTACAATACCGCTATCATTAGCCATTACACCAGGCCCTGATGTGAAAATCTCCATTTTAGGGAACATCAACAGAAAACTGATGACCATAGTGGAACCTAACACCCAGTACATAACTTTTCTGGCTCCAAATTTATCCGACAAGTACCCGCCAAAAGCTCTGATAACCCCTCCAGGTAAGCTGAACATCGTGGCAAACATTCCTCCCATAACCAGCGAAGTGTGGTACACATTCATAAAGTTAGGTAACAACCATTGGGAGTAAGCCACAAAACAACCAAATACCAAGAAGTAGTAAGCACCAAATCTCCATACTCTAGCAGATTTTAATGGAGTCAATAACGTTTTTAAATTTTTAGTGTCTCCTTGCGGTTTTTTATTTTTGGCGAATATTATAAAGAGAATTCCAACAGCTACCAACACCGCTCCGTAAGTTACCGGCAGCATTTTCCAGCCGTTGATAGGATCGCTTTTAGAAAAATTATTTAATAAGGTAGGAGCAATAAAAGTAGTGATTGCTGCACCGGCATTTCCCATCCCGAAGATACCCAAGGCCCTACCTTGCCAGTTTTGCGGATACCAAACCGAGGTGTAACCAATCCCAACGGCAAAGCTGGTTCCTATTAGTCCGAAAAGGAAACTCAAAACGGCAAAACTCCAAAAGGTATCTGCAAAAGGAAGCAAAAACAACGGTATGGAACAAAGAAACAATAAAATGGAGAATATAATTTTTCCCCCAAATTTATCCGTTAAAATCCCGATGGGAAGACGGAATATAGCTCCCGACAAAATAGGAATCCCTAAAAGCCACCCCACTTCTACCACGCTCCAATTGAAAACGCCTCTATCGACAAGAAATGTAACTAAAACACCATTTAAAGTCCAACAGGCAAAACAGATTGTAAATGCTAATGTGTTTAAAAATAATATTTTGTGGGATTGCGATAAACTACTCATAAAACAACTATTTGTTAATGAAGTAAAATTAATCTGTTGACACCTCTTAAAACATGATAAATATCAGTCAATCGGTGAAAAAGACAATTTACCTGCTTTGCTTTTTTGAGATTTAACGCAAACTTATATGCAAATAACTAATAACTAGACTATTAACCATTTATGATTTCAATCATAAAAAAGCGTTCAAGCAAAAAAGAGCCTTCGAGCTTCTCTTTTTACAATAGTTCATTTAAAAACAAGCCCGAAAACTGGGATTGTTTTTTATTTAGCCGGTAGTGAACACTAGTTTCCAATCTGTCCCAAAAAAAAATTCTGCTTTTAAAAAATCAATGGACTGATTTAATTTCCCATAACAATTGGGATCGAGGTTAATTGCAAATTCGCCCAATCAAATTGATACCGGAACATTCAGGTATAAATGAACCTTTGCGCTCTTAGCCGTTAGATAGCTTTATCCCCCAATCTTTATCATACTCCGATTCTTCGAAAACAAATCCGGGTTTTGGAATTTAGCATCATCGTCCATACCGCCACGCATCGACATTTTTGATTTTATGTTCTTAAAAATAAGTGGTTCAATCGATTCTCCTGCGCGTAAGCTTTGCAGTAAATCTGTTTCTGAATTCGAGAAAAGACAGTTTTTTAGTTTACCGTCGGCAGTCAAGCGAATACGGTTGCATGTACTGCAAAAAGGGTTTGTCACGGAACTAATCACCGAGAAACTGCCCTTGTAGGAAGTTATTTTATGGTTTTTGGCGGTGTCGTGGGGTTTATCAGTCAAGCGCTCTACATTTTCAGCAGCGTATTTATCATTAAGCTGCGTAAGGATTTCGGCATAAGACACCAGTTTGTCTTTCTTCCATTGGTTGCCATCAAAGGGCATGAACTCGATAAACCTAATCTCGATGTCGCGATTTTTGGTCAATTCGACAAAATCGATAATTTCCTCGTCATTAAAGCCTTTCATCACCACCACATTTAGTTTTAGCCGAAACCCATTGGCGTCAAGCAACTCCATATTCTCCTGAAATTTATCAAAATAATTTCTACGGGTAATTTGGTTGAATTTATCTTTTTGTAAACTGTCAATACTTACATTCAGCGTGGTTATCCCGGCCTCTTTGAAAGTATCAATAAAATCATGCACCAGGATTCCGTTAGTTGTCAAGGTAAGCTCGACGCCCAGTTTTCCTAATCGCTGGATAATGTCTGCGGCGTCTTTTCTGACCAAAGGTTCGCCGCCCGTCAATCTAATTTTGTTCACACCCAAATTGACAAAAGTCTGGGCAATGGTAATAATTTCATCTGCAGTCATCAGATGCGCTTTTGGCGTAAGCGCAATCCCTTCAGCTGGCATGCAATAGGTACATCTCAAATTACAATTCTCTGTAATTGAAATGCGCAAATAACTGTGCTTACGTCCGTGAGTGTCCTGCATTTGGATATTATTTTCCATGGTTGAATCCGTTTAGAATTTTGAACAAATGCAAAACAGAAGGAAAAACGGCATCCATAGATTCGCTGGCACCTGCGGTAGAACCCGGCAAGGCCATAATAAGTGTATTCCCTTTGAAACCCACCACGCTACGGGACAACATCGCATAAGGGGTGCGGTCCTGACCATAGGACCGAATCGCTTCTTCGATACCAGGAATGCGGCGATCGAGCAACGGAATCACCGCTTCGGGCGTGACGTCTCTGTTTGACAATCCGGTTCCGCCAGTGATGATGACCAGATCGGTTTTTTGGGCACACAGTTTATTTATCGTGTTCTGAATATCCAAAACCTCATCAGGAATGATGATGTAATTTGAAACTTCCAATCCTAAATCCTTGATTTTATTAGAAATCACTTTTCCCGCGCGATCTTCTTTTTTTCCGCTGGAAACGCTGTCCGAACACACCATAACCGCCACGGCAAGATCCTGTACTTCCTTGTTCCCGTAATCGGATTTCCCACCTTTTTTATGCAGTAACTTTATGGTCGAAATCTCCACGTTTTTGTCGATGGGTTTCAGCATGTCATACATCGTCAGTGCAACGATAGAGGCACCGTGCATGGCCTCGACCTCAACACCGGTTCTGTAAATTGCTTTTACGGTTACTTTTATCACTACCGAATCGTCCAAAAACTCATATTCAATTCCGGTAAATTCAATAGGCATCGGATGGCAATCCGGAATAGAATTCGAAGTGTTTTTTACCGCAAAAAGTCCAGCTGTTCTGGAAACTTCCAAAACATCGCCTTTCGGAACCGTTTTGTTGAGAATTGCCTGCATGGTTTCTGGCGAGCCTACTTTTACAATTGCCTGCGCCGTTGCCGTGCGTTGCGTAATTATTTTATGGGTGATGTCTACCATTATATGTTTTATTATTTTAAAGATTCACAAAGGACACGCAAAGGTTTCACAGAGATTATATTTCTCTTAGTGTATCTCTGAGATTCTTAGTGCAACTATGTGTACCAGCCTATTTATTTACTTTCCAAGTATACGATTCGTCTTCCGTTATTTCTTTGCCAAAAATGGCTGCCTTTTCTTTTATTTCTTCCACCAAAAACTCCAGGGCATCGTAAACCACTTTACGCCTTGGCGCAGACACAAAAACAAACAGACAAATCCCCCCTGTTTTCACGGTTCCCAGACTGTGGTAAATGTGCAAACATGAAAGTTCGAATTTGGCGAAAGCGGCTTCCCGAATTTCGTGGAACGTTTGCTCTGCCATTTCTTCATAAGCCGAATACTCTATTGCAACAACGGTCTTCCCGTCGATCACATCGGCACGCACTTGGCCTAAAAAAATATTGTGCGCTCCAATAGTCGTTTTGCTTTGGTGTTTCGCTATCGAATTACCTATGAATTCTGACGATATGGGACCCTGGATGAAGGATGTTTTTTTAGGTTTTCTTGTTGGCATTATTGTATCATTTTAATTTTTTATTTATCTTTTTTGCTAATGACTATTGCTATTGGTCATTGACACGAATTGAATTCCGTTTTCGAGATGCGAAAGCTTTGTAAACCCTTCTTTTTTCAAATAGGCCAAAGCCAATTGACTGCGTTGCCCGCTTTGGCAAAACAACAGGATTTCTTGGTTTTTATCCAGTTGGCTGCAGTAGCTTTCCAAAGACGAAATTGGTATATTCACCACATTTGAAGCTTCCCATTTTGGCTCTTCATATCCTTCCCTTATGTCGATGATCAAACAATCTTCCTGCTTGCATTTTTCCAGAAAAGTTGCTGCCGTTACGTTCTCCGCCATCTTAGCCGAATTCTGTCGCTGAATTGCTAATCCGTTGGCAATTCCTTTCTCAATGGCCGCAGGATTTCTATTAAAATTGACAAGCTGCATTTGATAGTGTAGCCCATCATAGAGCAACAACTTTGCTGACAATACCGTTCCGATTTCGAGAACAATCTTTAGCACCTCCATCGCCTGAAAAGAACCCAAGGTATTGGGCAACACCCCCAAAACTCCTGAAGCAACACAATTGGGAACCGAACTTAAACTTTCCGTTTGCGGAAACAAACAGCGGTAACTCGGACCGTTTTTATAGTTAAAAACCGAAACCTGCCCTTCAAACTTGTAAATCGAGGCATAGACCACCGGAATTTTTTTGACAATCGAAACGTCATTAATCAGATAGCGAATCCCTATGGTATCCGTACAATCGACAATAATTTGGTAGTCACCCACGATTTCGAAGGCATTTTCAATACTGAAAAATTCATTAAAAACGCGAACCTTCACCTCAGGATTGAGCTCCATTATCGCTTCGGCAGCTGTTATGGCCTTGCTTTTTCCGCAATCTTTCAAAGTGTACAACAACTGACGGTGCAAATTGGTTTCCTCGACCACATCTCCGTCCACAATTCCGATAAAACCGACTCCAGCCGCAGCCAGATTTTGCAAAACAGGACAGCCCAAACCGCCGGCTCCAATTACTAAAACACTGGCTTTCTGTAATTTTTCCTGTCCTAAAATTCCAATTTCCGAAAGGATTATTTGTCTGGAATATCGTGCTGTATTTATCACTTCTTTTTGTTTTTTGGAATTCAACTTCTCACTTCTCACCCTTCACTTACTTTTACCCCCCAGCATAAGGAGGCAGAAAAGCAATTACGTCTTGATCATTTAAGGTTGTATCCACCCCAGCAATGGCCTGATTAACAGCAATCGTGTAACTGACGCTTTGCATTTCTTGGTAAGCTGACTCCATTTTTGATTTAAAAGAATTCACCGTCATATTGGGTTCCTCCAACACCAGCTGCTCTTCTTTCTTCTTGGTCAACTCTGCCAATACCCCAAAATATTTAATGTTTAGAATCATAATTGAATTTTTTGATACTCTTCTGGAGTATTTATGTTTTGCACTTGAGCACTCCATTTTTCAGGAATCAACAGTGTTTGATTTTTAATTTCTTTAATTACTTGTCGCAATCTTAACCGATCCTTTTTTGTGTTTTCATCGAAAACGCTTACCAATGACCGGTCATAAATACCGATAAGCGGATAGGCCTTGTCTTGCAGTTGCACTTGTGTCATCTGATAAGAACCGTCCTGATTTTCAAGTATCCAAAGCAGCAATTCCGTCGAAACCAAAGGCGCGTCAACGCTAAGGATAAAATTCAGTTTTGTTTTGGAATGTTGCAAGGCTGTGTAAATTCCTCCCACAGGTCCTTTATCTTGAACGATGTCTTCAATTCGCGTATATCCCAAAAAATCATAATCCTCGTTCGAAGAAACAATCACAATATTCTCGCCCACAATCGGTTTTACCGCCTCGTAAATATGACTTACGAATGGTTTTCCGCCCAAGGGCAGAAGACCTTTATCTGTTCCCATGCGTTGGCTTTTACCTCCTGCTAATATGAATGCTGTTATGTTGTCTTTCATTTCGAATCTCTTTTCTTTCTTCTATTCTCTTTTTTCTATCCTCTTATCAGTCTTCACTTCCCATTCCTCAAATCAAGCCGTTACATATAATTTATAAATCGCTATTCCGAGAACCAGTGCGAGTACATTTTTCAAAATAGCAGAATTAAATTTTTTGCTGCCGTAATACGCTCCAAAAAAACCTCCAACGAATACAATTCCGATTAGCGGCATCGATGATTCGGGCAAAACACCCCCTTTTAGTAGGAAACCCGAAATGCCTGAAATGGAATTCACCAATATAAATAAAGCCGAAACGGCTGCTGTTTGTTTCATGGTTCCCCAGCCCATAAGAATGATTACAGGACTCAAAATTATTCCGCCGCCAATTCCTATCAAACCCGATAAAAACCCTATGACAGCCCCCACAATTAAGGCAGCATACAGATTCAAAGACGTTATTTCCTTTTTCTCTTTTCCCAAAAAACCCATTAATCTCAAAACGGCAAAGACTAATACCGTTGCCAATATCACTTTATAATAAAATGTGGGAACCGTAAGATACCCTCCCAAAAAAGAGAACGGAACTGATGTAATCGCAAAAGGATAAAACAGGTTCCATTTGAATTTTTTCTCCCGGTAATAAAAATAAAAGGAAATTCCGGAAACCAGGATATTAAGTATTAAAGCGGTTGGTTTCATGAAGCTTATCGGGAAAGCGAAGGCGCTCATTAATGCCAAATATCCGCTGGCTCCACCGTGCCCCACACTGGCATACAAAAAAGCGACAATGGGCAACAATAGCAGCAATAAAGGCATGTCAAATAGATCTATTGGAGTCATATGACATGTTTTTTTAATTGTTCATCCAGAAACACCCAACAGTCTGCATTGATTGCTTCAAAAGTTTCTATTAAAGACTTTCCGTATGGGGTCAGTATCGTACCGCCACCCTTGTTTCCGCCTATCTGAGTTTCTATCAATGGACTTTTTGCCGCTTTATTGGACACATCCACTAATTTCCATGCTTTTTGATAAGACAAATTCATGGCTTTGGCGGCCTTATTCAGCGAACCCGTTTCTTCAATTAATTTTAATAACTGAACACGGCCTTCACTGATAAGGATTCCCTCATCATTTTCAATCCAAATTTTACTCTTTATTTTCAAAACGGAATTTATTGCGTTATACTTTTACAAATATAACGAAAAGAAGTAAGCCCTAAATATGATAAATATCAACTTTTGCATCTTTCTCAATTTCATACGTTCCATCTGGGAGATAAACCAATGCATTAGCAAGCGAAAAAGTATTGAGCATCGAAGAATTTTGATGCGACAGTATAGTTACGGCATCACCGATAACAGTAGCCTTTAGAAACTGGCAACGGGAATTATTAACGCTAAAATTGTGGGTTATCCTTTTTTGTGAAGTTTGATTGTAGTTGGCAGCATTTCCAGAAATAATTGTTAATGTTGGCAATACATACACATAAAAACAAGTTAGGCAAGCCGCCGGATTACCTGGCAAGGCAAACACTATTTTATCCTTTTTCTTTCCTGCAAACAGCGGTTTTCCGGGTTTTTGGTTGACTTTGTAGAAAAGTGTTTCCACTTCGAGTTCCTTTAAAGCCTGAGCCACAAAATCGTAATCGCCCACGGATATTCCACCGGAAACTAGCACCACATCATTTTCTGACAATGCTTGTTGCAGTTTGGCTTTGGTGTTTTTAAAATCATCGTTTACTTCATACAAATTGATAGTGTCAAAAAAAGCATCCCTTAAAGCCGTTTGAAGCATAACGCCATTGCTCTCATACACTTTCCCGTATTCCAATTCATTTCCAGGCTTTACCAGTTCATTACCGGTGATTACAATTCCTATAGTGGGTTTTTGAAAAATTTTTACCGAAGTAAAACCAAGACCCGCAAGAAACCCAATGGCAGCGGCATTAAGCGCTGAACCTTTTTCAAGAGCCAAATCACCTTCACTATTTTGCTCCCCAATAGGTCTGATATTCAATCCTAATTTTGGATGTTCTTGAAGTTGTAAAATATTTTCTATAACACTGACTTTTTCAATTTGAATAACCGCATGAGCCGAATCGGGAACGGCAGCACCCGTAAAAATCTTGATCGCCTGACTTGGGAGAAGATTCACTTGATGCGTGTCCCCCGCTTTAATTTCGCCAATAATAGTATATTCTAAACCATGGTGTAAACACAATGCAAATCCATCCATTGCGGATTGCCTGAAAGGCGGCATATTTATAGGTGAATAAAGGTTTTGAGACAGCACATGTTTTCGCGCTTGCAATAACGGGTATTCTACTTCCTTGGATTCTGGCAATTTGTTTTTTAATATCGAAAAAGCGTCCTGAACTGAAACCATGTGTTGTGTTTTATTTAAATTCAAAAATACGATTCAAAATGATTTATCCATACCATAATATCCATAATATTTAGACTTTATCTCATTTTACAAAATAAAAAAAAGGCTGTGCTAACCAGCACAGCCTTTCAAACTAATAACATAAACCCATATTCAACTGCGAAACCAACACAGTATTTGATTAACTAAGAACTAAACCCTAATTTATTTTATGGTGAAAAGCTTTGGACTAAATGAAACCATAACCCAAACCCAATTGTTTGTGTTACTAGCATCTCCACCTTTAAGTCTTTCCAATGTATTTGAACCGAACATTTGAGAATATCCTGCTTTAGCCATAATGTCTTTTTGAAGCGCATAACCCGCAGTGAAATCTATTTCTGTACCCAAATAGCTGTCCATTTTTGCATTGGCAGCATCCAAAACTGTATTCGGAGCTGAGAATAAATGTGGAGTTAAGCTAAACTGCCATTTATTTTGGGTATAATTTAATTTCAGAAAAGCATCGCTCAAACCAACATTGTTTTGGTGATTCCCAACGTAGAAATAATCCATAAACCCATTAAATCCATGATTTGTACCGAAAAGAGGCGTGAATGATTTGAAATCCGTACTCGTATCATCTTGGTCTTTCCCAGAAAGGAATTCATACCCTAATCCCGCTTTAAATTTTCCAGTTATCGCATAAGCTAAATTTGCCCCGGCATAGAAAGCATTCACGTCTTGATTGCCGCTTTTTCCAGATTGCCCGTACAAACCTAAATTAACATCCCATTTATTTTCTTTATAAGAAAGATAAGTTCCAAAAGTCTGTTTGTAATCTACTTCTAAATCAGTAAGCGTTTTTGCGAATTCATAACCAGTATTCATAAATAACAAACTCATGTTCAACTTACTAAATTGAGTATGGTACCAGGCATATTGCAACGATTTGTAATTGGTGGTATAGGGTGTAATTGGGGCCACTAAATTTTCGGCATCTGCGTTTAATGCAAATCCTAAATCCAACTGATGGTTTATTGGATGGAAAGAGATAACAGCAGCATCATGACTTTGTCCTTGTTGTGCCCAGTCAATTTCTCCCAAAATTCTTTGGTTGTCATAAGACAAAACCTGACGTCCCAAACGCGCACTCCATTTGGCATCAAAATCATATTGTGCCCATGCTTCAAATACCGCAACTCCGTTTTTATCAACTGTAGTTGTTGTAGCCGCATCTCCCCATGTGCGAATGTTTTGCAAACTTAATTTTGCTTTCAGTTTTTCCTGTTTGTAATTTAAATTTAAACGGGAACGCTGAGAAATAAAAGAAGTCGCATCTTCAGAATCTTTAATTAGACTTTTAAACCCATTTCGGTACTCATAACGCGGTCTGAGTTGTAGGCTTGCATCAAATTCTTGAGCAAAAGTCGTTAGACTCATCATTCCTAAAACAGACAAACTAATATTTTTAAGTGTTTTCATTTTTTATTTAATTTAGCTTTTCAGCTTCTTCGTTTATTTTTTTTATGGTTTCATCTGAATTCACTCCTAAGCCTTCTTGTTGAAAAGCTAATTCTCCTTCGGCATTAAAAACGCTGATAATATTGGAGTGTGAAAAATCCATAGGTGATATTTTTTTGTAATTTACAGCCAAAACCGCTGAAAATTCACGAGTATTTTCTTCTGTCGAACGCAAGAAAACCCATTGATTCCCTTCCATTTTATTTTCTATAGAGAACGTTTTCAAACGCTCCGGAGTATCAACAGTTGGGTCGATGCTCACTAAAACGAGTGTAACATTTTTTTTGATATTTTCAGGTAAGCGTGATTCAATATTGCGCATATCTGCCACTAACCTTGGGCACGCTGATTTACAAGATGTATAAATCATTACCAAAACCAGCACTTTCCCTTTAAGATCCACCATCGTGACGGTTTTACCATCTTGATTAGTCCATTTTGACGGTAGATTATAGATTGACAAGTCTGAAATACGATTTTCTGTTCCTTTTTCCACAAGCTTGTTTTCAGAGTTATTTCCCTCTATTTTACCGTTACAAGACTGCAACAATAAAAGAATAAAGGTAAATCCCAGAAACAGTATTTTACCCATACCTCCAGAAATTTTGAATTTTTTATAATTTTGAATTTTTGATTTCATTGGTTTAATTGTATTTGGTCCAATATTTATTCAACATCCTTAGCACATCGAAACCCTAAGTTTTTAGTAGTGTAACTCGCTTTAAGACTCCCTCTAAAAGCATATCGCATAAAAGCGGCATAATTCATCAGATCGGTTGCGTTTATAGAAGCACTTCCGCAAAAGAGATTTTTATCACTGTCCTTGTCTTTTCTAGATTCTCCAGAAAGGAAAATACTGTTGAAGTCCGAAGTCCATTCCCAAACCAAACCATGCATATCATAAACTCCCCAATAATTTTTGAAGGTTTTTCCTATTGGATTTAGATAGGTTTTGGGTTTTTCATAAGAGGCTAAAATATATTTGTTAAACGCCGCTTTTGTTCTGGCATCAATCCGTTTTTCATCAGCCATAGCCACATATTCCCATTCATCCATAGTGGGCAAT